>ERZ894229.279-NODE-279-length-51073-cov-13.6586_pt1 | contig 51073 bp, 42 predicted proteins | sample MGYA00380295_ERZ894229 | MGnify/ENA primary metagenome ERZ894229 (study PRJEB32331, sample SAMN06328479) | human gut metagenome | biome: human gut microbiome; feature: stool | host: Homo sapiens | collected 2014-09-17 ... | reverse complement strand
ATCAGATTCATTAATATTTGTCCGAAAAAGTGTCTTAATTTATGAGACCATTATAATACATTGTCATATGGAACGAACTATCTACCAATGGGCGTTCTATTATGAACACAGATAACTTTATAACACTGGCACAGATTAAAAATTTTGATAGGGAGACACTTAATGACCAGAGCTAAGTTTTTCATTACACAGCCCGGTGAAACTTTATATAATCAGCTTGATAAAGTACAGGGTTGGTCAGATACGCCTTTATCATCTAAAGGAACCGAAGATGCAATCACCCTCGGCCACTACCTAAGTCATATTAATTTCACCAAAATTTATTGCAGTGATAGTAGACGTGCTATTGACACGGCACACCTTATAAAAAAGAGCGCGCCCTCTAATGCCCCTGTTATCCCTGATTCTCGGCTCCGCGAATGGTGCTACGGCAGCTTAGAGGGAGACCCATATAAAAAAGTAAATCGCATAATAAATAGAGATTTATCTATAAGCGATATGTCTTCCCTAAATTTACATCTTCCTCAAATATGCCAAGTTTTTAAAAATGCAGATACCTCCGGTTGGGCCGAAGATTTTTCTGCCATAGAAAAACGACTGAAATCTTTTTTAAGTGGAACAATCCGGAATTCATCAGATAAATATTGCAATATCCTGGTTGTCAGTCATTCTTATACAATAAAGACACTATTATATCTATATGGTAAAGACTTTTTAGGTTCTATTAATCAAATAGATAATTTATCTATCTCTACCTTAATTTATGATAATGGCACTTTTCATTTTGAGGAGGTCAACACTACATACATATAACAGGGAGAAGATACCTGAATGGATTTCTTCTGTTCAGGTATCTTCTCCCCATTCGTTCGCTATTAACCACTGTTGTCTCTAGCGCTTTTTCAAATTATGTAGTTCCTTTGGCAATTCCGGCTGATACATGACATACATGCAACAACTATTAACATTTGCAGTGGCAACTCGCATTGATAAATTTGCCAAAATTTTTCCAATCTTGTTTTTCACAAAATTCACCTCCTCACATGACCATACATTTTAAGGTCATTTACGGATTCTAGCATATCAAAAATATGATATATATAGATTGAGGTAAATTACTAATTTTTTGAAGTATACTAATACTTTACGTGTAAAACATGACGCATATTTTAAACCAATCATCGTCAAAGTTTATATCTACAGTACCATTATATTTTTCAGCAACAAGACCTACATTTTGCAAACCTATACCATGATTGAGCCAATTCTCCTTGTTCGTTCGTAATGCCCCCTGCTCCATATTAATACATCCCGAATAAGTATTATCCACTTCAAAAACTATACGTCTACGATCATATATTAATAATACATTTAATTTCCTTTCATGCTCTGCTTTACTCGCTGCTTCAATAGCATTATCCAAAATATTACCTATAATAACAGTTGCATCAAAAGAATCCATCTCCAACGCTTCAGGTATTTTGATTTTTGCTGTGACATCAATTTTCTTATCAATGGCCTCCTGTAGCTTAAAGTTAATTATACTATCAATTATCTTATTACCGGTTTTAGCCAATTCTGTTTGACCAGTTGTATTAAATTCTAACATTCTTTCGATATATGCCAAAGCTTCTTCTATTTCTCCTTCTTTTAAACACGACTTCAATGCTATTAGATGACTTTTTAAATCATGCAGAAGTGAATGGTTTGCTTTTATAGAAGTCTGCATTATTTCCAGTTGTTGTTCATAATATTTTATTTGCTGTATAGATAATATATTCCTAGTAGAATTCACCATATTTGCAACGACACGATCATACAAAATAACCACTGAAAAATTGATTAACAAAATAAAGCTTGAACATAGAACCACATGTATCTTACTCAGATTCCCCATGTGAAAAATCATCACTAAAAAATAAAGAGAAAATGCAGGCATGATAATCATACACAACCAATATATCCATGGCAAAGAAACCAAATCATTTTTCCTTTTAAGACAGCTAAGCAAACAAACTATGGTCAAACCAACAAGTTGATTTGCAATCTGTCCGAAAATAGACGAATACATACTGGCTGTTCCTAGCGGAAAATGGATATATCCTGTCAAAGCCGCTACTAACATTTCCACACAAAATAATATACTGTAAATATAAACTACTGTAAATATACGTTGTTTTAAATCTGCCTTGTAGTTCAATGTTAATACAAAGAAATACAGCAAATTAAATACAAGCATTACAATAGGCATACCTAACAAATAATAACATAGTAATGATAGTATAAAATAAGATGTAAAAGATATTACCTCAATTCTTCTGTTTTTCAGTCTTCCCCCCAAAATCATTCTCATCAGTTTGTAGACAACAACTGTTGCAATACCACTACATAAAAAATGTATTATATAATATCCCGTCATCTGCATTGTATATCCCCCAACAAAAATTCTTTATGAATTTCTCTAACTTTTTTTCGTCTTGGCTGGGCTATTTTAATCACATCATCGTTAGTCATTATTAATTCCTCATAAAAGAATTCTTTAACATGAGCATAATTAATCAGATATGACTTATGAGCATAAAAGAAATTATATGTTTTTAACTGCTCATATATCTTTTCCAATGAACCATAAAATATGATGTTGTCATTGACTGTAACCGCCTCTACTTCCCTGTCGATACTCCTAAAATATATAATATTCTTGATATAAATTTTATTCCAATCACGCCCTTGTTTATATTGAAATGTAATCTCATTTTTCTGTGCTAATCGAATACCCGTGTCAAGGGTTTCATATATTCTTTCCTTTGATATCGGCTTAACCAAAAATTCCAGAGGACGAATTTTGAAAAGTTCCAGAGCGTAACTCTCAAAAGATGATATGTATATAATTTGCATTGCCTCATTCTTCAAGGTATTACGCACACAAAGACCAATATCAATCCCATTAAGGGCCGATCCTAATTCAATGTCAATAAACAACATGTCATATATTATTCCGTCTCGCAAATCCTGGCAAAGCTTCTGCTCACCATAATAAGGTTCCACGGACAATAGCTTGTGGTTGTATCTGGCATACTCTAATATAGATTTTTCAAGTTCAGTACATATTCTAATATCATCATCACATATGGCTATTTTATATAGTTCTTTTTCCATTCTGCTACCTTTTTCCAATAAGTAAGATCCATCCATACCTATACTTTCACAAAAATTTGTTTATTATGAGGATACCATAGATTACATATGATAGCCAGAAAATTTTACTACAAACGGGATATTCAACACAGAATTTCCAGGAAAGGTTAGCCAAACATCAGATTAAATTCGCAAAATGATTCTGCCTCAGAAGCAGTTCTATTTTCTCCTTAAAATCGTCCAACATAATTGGTCTCTCAATATAATCATTCGCCTTCATTTTTAGAATATGTAACCGGTCACGTATATTGCTGTTTTCTAGGATAACCAAAATGGGCGTATCTGTTTTACAACGAATATCAAATAATAATTTAAAATCTCCACTTCTCACCTGCTCACTCTTAAAATCAATCAGCACAAGAGCATACGCTTTATCTTTTAACTTATCAATATCTGCACACGCACATTTTACCACTCGGTGCTTATTATAAAACGCTTCCTGAAAATACAAATCTATGTCGTCATTTTCTGTAAAGGCTAGTATTTCCATGTTACCTCCTATGAATATAACAAAACTGTTATCTTAAATATTTTATTGTCAATAGAAATATCAACTAGACCATTGTACTTTGAGGCTGCCTTTTCAATGGAACTTAAACCAAATCCATGGCAATTAGGATTTTCTTTCGTTGTTATTAGCTTACCATGATAATTCTTAATAAAATACCCATTAAATGAATTTTCTATGGAAATGACCAAATTTCCTTTATTATAATTTATGCTAACTTTTATAAATCTGTCTGTTGAACACTTTTCTGCCGCCTCAATCGCATTATCTAAAGCATTACCCAGAATAATACAAATATCCCCATCAGAAAAACCAAATTTGTAAGGAACGGTAACATCATGCCTGCAGCTTATATCTTTATGCTGTGCCAATGTATATTTACAATTGATAATAGAGTCAATTAGTATATTGCCAGAATCTATAATTTTGTTTGTTTTGAATACTTCATCAGCCATCATACTATCAAAAAATTCATTCAAACGAAGATAATCTTTTTTATTAACTAATTCCCGAACATATATTATATGGTTCTTCATATCATGTTTCTTTTTCTGCATTTCAAGAAGGGCAACTTCTCTTTCTTCCATCTGGCTTTCATAGAGTGCAACCTGCTGTTCATAAAGAGTTGCTTCTCTTTGAATATCCATCTTTCTTGATAATTCCCCATACGCATAATATATTAGTAAATTCAATAGTAAAATAAGTACAGAAGAGAAAGCCGAATGTAATACCACATCATCACGCGCACTTTCAACTACCTGTAAAAACCACGTATATATCATAATGCAGCTAAAAAGTGATACTACTGTAGGGACAAACCAGAAACCAGTAAATATGTTTCCCTTACACTTTTTATCAATAAATATAGAAAAAAGCCGTATATTTGCCATCATCACAATTTTAGAAAGAACAAGGCATAACATTTCGTAATCATCATAATTTGCTGATCCTATAGTTGCCATAATAATATATCCTAGCAACAATTCTACAACGATCCACACAAAATGGTAGAATACAACCGCTACAATTTTCTTTTGAAAACTTCCCTCAAACAAAATTATACTTACAAATAGAACACTCACACAACCGATGCCCAAATTTGTCAGTGTAATATTGTTATTCCTTTCAAAGAAAATATTAATCACAAAATATACCCCCCATACCCCCAGTGAATATATTTTCCTTTTAGACGCAAATATAATATGCAAATAATCTCGGATTATATATGTACTCATTAAAGAAGTGAATATCTGAACCATAAACGACATCTGCTATTCCTCCAATAGTTATATTAACGTAGTATTATAATATAACTTTAAAATATAATTGTCATCGTGTAAAAAAAAGTGGATATCTCGTAACACCTACAAATATGAATGGGCCTTATATTCTTGACTTTTCCAATATTTCCATATACCGTTTTCTGATACCGGCCTGACGCTCATCACTTATTTTCAACTCAGCTCCACAATATAGTATGACTTTGGAATAGGTAATTTTATCTACATGATTAAAGTTGACGTAAAAGGATTTATGAATTCTTAGAAATGGTATTTTATGATTCTTCAGCCTCTTTTCAACCTCATCCAACTTCCCGTAATATTTGAAAACTTCTCTATCTGTTACTATATTAATCACTCTGCCTATACTTTCAAAGTAAACAATATCCCTAACCAGCACTTTTCCATATTCTTTATTGTACATATATTCAAAATAGGCATCTTCTTCAATAACTCTCTCATAGGCCATCTGTGTGATTATATCAAATTTTTCTAGGTTAATTGGTTTCTTAATGAAACGAAACGGCTCCACCTCAAAAAGTTCAAGAAAATAAGTATCATAATTAGATACATAAATGATCACAACATTTCTGTCTATATTTCTGATTAGTTTGGCTGCCTCTATACCATTCATTTTATCCATTTCAATATCCAGATAAATAATATCAAATCTGTTTGACTTCCTGTACTCCTCTTCCAACGTAGAGCCGTCATAAAATACCTCTACATCGCATTTTATCAGTCTCCTACCGAAATATTCCATAATAAGTCTTTCTAAATTTCCTGCAAACAGCTTATCATCATCGCATACGGCTACTCGTATCATATATCTGCTCCTTTCATCTAAGATTGTGTTTCCATCAACCTTCTAATAAGGATTCTTGCCGTCTCTTTGTTACAATCGTTTAATTGTTCATACTCCAAGAAAAAATCATAAAAATTCTCAATCGTCTTATCAATTTCTATTTGATGCTCAATTCTATATTTCTTATCTGATTTTCCAAACAGATAATCCATTGAAACATTAAAATATTCGGAAAGAGCATATGCCAGGTCAACCCGTGGTAATGTTTTTCCTTGTTCAATCTTACTTATCGTCTGCTGCGTAACACACATCTTCACAGATAGGTTTAACTGTGTAATCTTTTTTGCTTCCCGCAATTCTTTCAATCTACAATTCATAATCAAATTCCTCCCTATACATTTGTGGTTATAATCATTTTATCTAATTATCAACCTTTTCTTACGCATATAAGAGTATTTGAATATTTTATTTATTGTACACCTTTTTGTAGAGAATTTAATATATTTTTTGAATTTGCTTATTATAAAGCAAAAAAAGAAAAGCTGATACAATAGAAAACGTAATCAGCTTTTCTTTTTTACTCTAATAGAAATATGCAATTAAGATTTATACTTTATACAGAGTTTTGTTTTACAAGAATTTTTTAACCCTTAATGTACGAATCGAATTTAGAATAGCAATAATGGACACACCAACATCAGCAAATACAGCTTCCCACATGTTTGCAACACCGAAAGCCCCCATCAGCAATACAACGGCTTTAACAACAAGTGCAAACGTTATATTCTGTTTTACTATCCTTAGCGTTTTTCTTGCGATCTGGACTATTGATGCAATTTTCAATGGGTTATCGTCCATTAGAACTACATCGGCTGCTTCTATCGCTGCGTCTGAACCAAGGCTTCCCATGGCAATACCAATATCAGCTCTTGCCAGTACCGGAGCATCATTGATTCCATCTCCAGTAAAGGCTAGCTTCTTCTTACCCTGCAGTTCTCCAAGCAGTGCCTCCACCTTATTTACTTTATCTGCGGGTAACAGTTCCGTATATACCACATCTATTCCAAGCTTCTTTGCAACAGCTTCACCAACAGCCTTTTTGTCGCCAGTCAGCATAACCGTTTTATTGACACCAATTGCCTTCAGTTCTGCTATCGCTTTCGGAGAATCTTCTTTTATTGTATCTGCTATAACAATGCTTCCAATATATCTCCTATCAACAGCCACATATACGATGGTTCCAATACTGTCACATGGCTGATACTTAATATTCATTTCCTTCATCAGCTTATCATTACCGGCATGTATTGTTTGATTTCCTCTGTAAGCCTCTACACCATGACCTGAAATCTCCTTCGTATCTCTAATCTGACTTAAATCCAAATCACCGCCATATGCATCCTTTATTGATTTAGATATTGGGTGATCCGAATAGCCCTCGGCCAGTGCCGCTATATTAAGTAATTCCTTTTCGGATATACCAACCGGGTGTGTTTCTGTAACCTTAAAATTACCTTTTGTCAAAGTACCTGTTTTATCAAATACTATTGTTTCCATTTCAGCTAATGCTTCAAGATAATTGCTACCCTTAACCAATACACCTATTTTAGATGCAGCACCAATTCCACCAAAGAAACTCATCGGAACGGAAATCACCAAAGCACAAGGGCAAGATATTACTAAGAAAATACATGCACGTTTTATCCATTCCGCCCAGTCAGCACCTGCAAAAAGTGGCGGCACCAAAGCGAGAAGCAAGGCTGCCGCTACGACAAGCGGAGTATAATAACGAGCAAATTTCGTAATAAAGTTCTCCATCTTCGCCTTTTTACTGCTTGCATTTTCAACCAATTCCAAAATTTTTGATACTGTGGAATTTTCAAACTCTTTATTTACTTTGATCTTTATTAAACCGTTGTTATTGACACAGCCACTAATGATCTCACTTCCCGGTCCTACCTGAACCGGAACAGATTCACCTGTCAAAGCAGATGTATCAACCAATGATGTTCCTGTAAGCACCGTACCGTCAAGCGGTATTTTTTCTCCTGGCTTTATAACAATCGTTTCTCCGATTGAAACTTCGTCCGGATCTACTTTAAGTAATTTCCCATCACGTTCGACATTGGCAAATTCAGGAACAATATCCATCATTTCCGTTATAGACTGACGGGATCGGTTTACAGCATAGGTTTGGAAAAACTCTCCTACCTGATAAAACAACATAACTGCCACAGCTTCGGAATATTCACTTATACCAAAAGCACCAAATGTTGCAATTGTCATTAAAAAGTTTTCATCAAATACCTGACCATTGATAATTCCCCGTACAGCCTTCCCGATGATATCTCCACCAACAATAAGAAATGGAATCAGGTACAACAATAGTTCTGCCCACCATGGAGTCGATATTGGTAAAACCTCTAAGTGAAATACCAATGCCAAACCGATATACAAAATAGCCGAAACAATAATTCTTGTAAGCAAAAACTTAAGTTTTTTATTCATATAGTGCCTCCTTGCTTTACAATAGAATGGTGCAATCCGGCTCCACTCTTCTGCACACAGCAACAACTTCCTTCATTATTTTTTCAAAATCTGCGTCCTCTGCTTCAATTGTCATTTTCTGTGCCATAAAACTGACATTTGCATCTTTAACGCCATCAATTTTTTTAATGGCTGTCTCCATCTTAGCGGCACAGTTTCCACAATCTAAATTCTTTAAGTTATATTTTTTCTTCATAACTACCTCCTGATATCAAAGAATAATCTTGCAATCCGGCTCTACCTTTTTACAAACCGCAACCACTTCTTTCATTATATCGTCAAATTTATCATCATCAGCCTCTACAGTCATTTTCTGGGACATGAAGCTTACATTTGCGCTCTGGACACCTGCAATTTTATTTATTGCCGTCTCCATTTTCGCCGCACAGTTTCCACAGTCTAAATCTACTAATTTGAATTTTTTCTTCATATCTAATCACCTCTCTACTACTATTTAAAGAATAATCTGACAGTCCGGCTCTACCTTTTTACAAACCGCAACCACTTCTTTCATTATATCGTCAAATTTATCATCATCAGCCTCTACAGTCATTTTCTGGGACATGAAGCTTACATTCGCGCTCTGAACACCCGCTATTTTATTAATTGCTGTCTCCATTTTCGCAGCGCAGTTACCACAGTCTAAATCTACCAATTTAAATTTTTTCTTCATATTTTTTCTTCTCCTATTCTTTAATATGGTCCATACCTTGTGCTAAAATAGTTTTGACATGGGAATCAGCCAGCGTATAAAATATCTGTTTCCCATCCCGTCTGCACCTTACCAATTTAGCTTGTTTTAATATTTTCAACTGATGTGATATGGCCGAGGGATTCATGTCTAAACTAGCCGCTATATCATATACACAAATCTCTTGTTCTGATAGAATAAACAAGATTTTGATTCTCGTTATGTCTCCAAACACTTTAAATATCTCCGCCAAACCATCAATAGTTTGTGGCTCTGGCGTTTTCAATACAAGCGGCACATTGTCGCTATCAAAGTCAAAATTCGCGCCAATACTCACTTTTCCATTCAACCCTCTTCTCCTTTCTCAATCTATCGAATGTTTGTATGAACATTCATTCATATGTTTTTCAAAAAAATATATCAGCGCATTGCGCTAATACTGTTTCCCTCCTTTCACCGACTCCTCTATTACGATATTTATTATAACCCATTACTTTCACAAAGTCCGCTCCGCTCAGTCCTGTTTTTCGCCCGATTAGACATTTCTGATCACACTCCAAACTAAATAAAGGCCGTTGCTCATGGAGAAATGTATTCCACTTACAACAGCCTTCATCACTAAATCATCGGATTTACTGAACACTTCTTTCTATATTCTAAGGGGCTTATTCCCATGACCCTTTTAAACGCAGAGGCAAATTTACTTTGACTTTCATATCCTACTTCCATTGCAATATCTGCCACGCTACTTTTCGACTGAACTAACCTTGTGGCTGCTACTTTTATCCTATACTCACGCAGGTAAGTAGCAATGGACATTCCATAAACCCCTTTAAAATAATTTTTCAGAGTAGTCTGGCTTATTAAATACATTTTAGCCAACTCTTCAATCGTATATTTCCGGCTCAGATCAGACGTAATTAATTCTTTTATCTCTTTTATAGTATCTACCTGACTTTGTGTATAGTAATCACGTTCCTCACTCTCTGCACTGTCCACCATGCTTAAAAACAGCAGCAACTCTATTACTTTTAATCTGGAATATGGCAGTCTCATACAGTCCGGTACACTATATAATTCAGAAAAAATATGCTCAATCCTGTCTTTGGCACGCATTACGAAGCCTTTATCGTCTGGACAAAATTTCTTTTGAAGTTTCACTATATCAATGTTATATTCAGCAAGGATTCCTGGCTCTAAGTTAAGAATTTCATCAATATAAAATAAGATTGAGATACCTTTATAGTGTTTAAGCGGAAACCCCATTGTGTTTGCATGGTTACTCATCATATTTATAGAGAGATCCCCTTTACCCATATATAAAAAGCTTTCATCTAAAAGCCTGCTCTCTTCCCTGCCCTCCTGACAATGATTGATTTCCATAATATTTTTATAAAAAGGGATATCAACCAAACAGGATGTTGCCTCCATCTCATTATAAATCAATTCGATTCCTGGAAAAATTTTATATACCGTCATTATCCCCAGCCCATCGGTGCAATTCAATTTATAAACAGCTTTATAGCCATCGTCATTTTGTTTTTCTACCGATGATACACGATTTAAAAATTCATGGTCATGGACAATATCCGGATTTTTCAATATGCATCCCTTCTTTCTTTATTGCAAGATTACAAGGCATTTCAGGCTTGCTCTCCCGCTCTATTTGTCAGGTTTCTGAATTCTCCCAACATCATAAACAATGTAATTAAAACTAATAATCCATCATTAACAGCAATCGCCATCCAAACACCCTTGATTCCAAATACATTTGCAAAGATAAGCAATAACGGAATAAATAAAATGACCTGACGCATAAGAACCACAATACTTGCTTTCGTTGCTTTTCCGAGTGACTGGAACAATGTAACCACCATGATAAAAATGGCCAGGAATATATAAGTGCTGAACATAATTCTAAAATATGGGGCTCCCTGGGCTACAATATCGGCCTCTTTAATAAATAAGGACAACACTGCTCCTGGCGCAAATTCCACAGGTAGATAAAACAGTAGAGACAGAATCATTGCGCTAACAATGAATACCCACGTCATGGTTTTAACTCTTTCATATTTTTTCGCCCCGTAATTAGTTCCCGCAACAGGCTGAAATCCCTGGCTGATTCCCCACAAGGGAATAAATGAAAACGTCTGCACTCTCAAAGCCGCACCCAAAAGGATCTGGGACGTATCACCACCATATCTCGATGCTACATTAAATATAAGCGTTTGATAGAGAAGTGTCAATACCTGCATCAACATGGCTGAAACACCTACTGCAATAATCTCCGGCAGGATTTTTTTGTCTAAACGCACTCCATTGATTTTTAATGTCTCGCTCTTTTTTGTAAAGTATACTAAAGTTGCAATCGCCTGTACTATTTGTGAAATAACAGTCGCATATGCGGCACCCTCTATTCCCATACCAAACTTTCCGAATATGATAATAAAAATAGGGTCTAATATAATATTAAGCACGGCTCCGCTGGCAACTATAGTCATTGCCCGCTTCAGAAGTCCTTCCCCCCTCATTACCATATTTGCACTTTGAAAGAAATTGACAAAGATTGAGCCTACAAATATTATACGCAAATATCTCACTGCATTATCTAAAATTTCACCTTTTGCACCGGATAGTGATAAAATCTGTCTGGTAAAAATAGTTCCCACCACGGTGACAATGAGAGACAGAACCAACACCAACATTACCAAATTTCCCATTATTGCATCAATCGTCTTTTTATCCTTCTTGCCTATCGCCCTGGAAAGCACTGACGCCGAGCCAACACCAACCAATGTGGCAATACCACTATTAATAAGTGTAAACGGATAGGAGATAGATACAGCCCCCATCTCTGTTGATCCAATCATCTGTCCAACAAATACGGCATCCATTAGATTGTATAATCCCACAACCAACATTCCCAACACTGCCGGCACGCTTAAAGCGAACATCAACTTAATTGGCTTTTCTGTAAGCAACTTTGTTCTTGTATCCATTTATTATCCCTCCTGGCCGTCATAGCCTCTATCAAAAAATTTAATCGCAGCAAAAATCATCAAACCGATTATCAATCCCCAGCCTAATAAACCTTTGATAAAACGTAACATTATTAATTCCTCCTGTTCAGATTTTTTTATTTTAATCCTCAGCTTTTCCATAGTCTGTTTGCTGTTTTTTTCCACTCACACGAATATGAAACGCATTTATCGCATAGATGGTCTACACTTTCTGGTGACTGTAAGTCCGTTGAAACAGCTCCTGTATTCTTTACCATCTCACGCAAATATTCTGGATTTTCCAACATTGGGCACGGACGCAGCATGTTCTCATTAAACGGCTGTCCATTGCGATATGCCATAAATAGAGGACTTTTTAATGCTTCCAATAAAGTTGTATCATGTATATTCACATTAGAATAGTGAATAAACACACATGGTTCTACGTCTCCGGCAGCATTTATATGGAGATAGTTTCTTCCTCCCGCAATGCACCCGCCTACATATTCTGCATCGTTTTGAAAATCCATGCTGAAAATTGGCTTAGTTTCCCGAAAACCTCTAATTCGGTTATATATTGCTTCACGTTGGTCCGGAGTAGGCAAAAGTTCAGGAACCGCTTCATTTCCAACTGGCATATAATGGAAGAACCATACAAATAAAGCGCCAGCATCTATCATCATATCAAAAAACTCTTCGCTGCTAATATCCTGCCAATTTGCACTGGTATAACAAGTCGAAATACCAAAGGGTAACTTATGCGTTTTCAATAACTGCATAGCATTTTTCACCTTGTTAAAAACCCCGGTCCCTCTCCTTCCATCATTAGAAGTCTCAAATCCCTCCAGGCTGATCGCTGGAACAAAATTTTTAACGCGCAGCATTTCCTGGCAAAACTCTTCATCAATCAATGTACCATTTGTAAAAGAGAGGAATTCACAGTCAGTGTGACGTTCGCATAGGGTTATTAAATCCTTCTTTCTTACCATTGGTTCCCCGCCGGTATAAATGTACATATATGTACCTAGTTTTTTTCCCTGTTCCACGATGTTATCAATCATTTCAATCGTGAGATTTAACTTATGACCGTATTCCGCCGCCCAGCAGCCAGTACAGTGAAGATTGCAGGCAGATGTCGGGTCTAATAAAATCGCCCACGGGACATTACAATTTTCACGTTCTGAAATCTGCTGTTGAACCGCACTCCCCTTTAATGTTGCATTGATAATGAAGTTTTGAAAAAATGTCTTTCTCACGCCCTCATCTAATTGGTATGCCTTTAGGATTAATTGATACCAATTACTCTTTTGGTCAATTGCCTTACGAAAGGCAGACCGCTGTGATTCATACCATCCTTCCGGAACTATCTTATCAGCCAGTTCCATTGCTTTTTGAATGTTCTCTTCCGGATTGTTTTCTAAATAATTTAAAATTCTTGAAACAGCAGAACTAAATGCTGCATTTTTCACAACATCAATTACATTCATCCTTTGTCCTCCCTTAGCTGTTATCCCTTTTTATTGCAGTTATCCACACTACACAAACCACAATCACAGTTACAAAATCTCCCTTTTTTTATGTCAGCGATCTTATTCCGCAATACTAATATGGTATAGACTGCAATACCTGCAGCGATCACAAATGTAATTACCATTTTCTCTCACCTTTCTCTCAAATTATTAAAAGACCAACACGATATATTATAAAGGTCACTACCCAAGCGACCACAATCTGGAATAGTGCTGTCATCCCCAGCCATTTCCAACTACCAGATTCTTTCTTAATTGTAGCCAGCGCAGCTGCACATGGAATATACAGCAAACAAAATACCATCAGACAGAATGCATTTAATGCGCCGAAACCTGCCGCACCTAATACTCCTGCAAGAGTCTCCATACCAGCAGCCGAATTTAAGTTCGGTATACCAAATAATACGGCACAGCTCGATACAACGACTTCTTTTGCCGATATACCAGCAATTAATGCCACAGCAATTTGCCAATAACCTAATCCAACCGGTTCAAAGAACGGAACTATAAATTTCCCTAGAGAAGCGCCAAAGCTATGTGTCATATCAGCCGAATAACCAGAAGAACCGAAATTCAGGAGGAACCACATGGCGATTGATGCAACAAATATAGTTGTGCCAGCTTTTGTCAGATAATCCTTCACCTTTTCCCAAACGTATATGCCAACAGTTCTCATACTCGGTGCCTTATACTCCGGAAGTTCTATTAGCAAAGCGTTTTGCATAGATTTTTTATCAAACAAATGAATAATCCATGATACAAGCAAAGCAACCAAAATACCAATCAAATACATAAGGTACGCGACCAGCATAGCATTTTCCTTAAAAAACATACCTGAAAACAATATATATATAGGAAGCCTTGCACTGCAGGACATAAACGGAGTAACCAGCATAGTCTTTAGACGATCTCTTCTGTTCTCCAATGCACGGGAAGCCATAATCGCTGGAACCGAACAACCAAACCCTAATACCATTGGAATAAATGCCCGACCAGACAATCCCATCTTTCCCATGATTCCGTCCATTACATATGCGACTCTAGCCATGTATCCGCTGTCCTCCAAAAATGCTAAAGCTAAAAAAAGAATTATAATGTTTGGAAGAAATGTCAATATTCCTCCTACCCCCGCAATGATTCCATCTGTGATAAGAGAAATAATAATACTATTTACGCGTATATTTTCTAAGACTCCCACTACCGTAGCGGAAAGCATTTCTATACCGATCTCAAAATATCCTTTTATCCAATCTCCAATCGTAAATGTCAGGAAGAATACCAGGGCCATCACCGCCAAAAAAATAGGAATACTTAACCACTTATTGGTTAGCCACTTGTCCACTTTATCTGTAGTTTCCTCTTTTCTACTCTTATTGACTAAAACCTCCTCAACGATTTCCTCAATAAAATCATATTTCTCATTAATGATGTCTGTTTCGTAGCTTCTACTTGCTAAAGCTCCAAGCAACGGATACCGGTTAGTAATTTCCCTGTCCTCTTCCAATAATTTAATAGCGTGCCATCTATAGTTGGATATATCAGAATATTCTTTTTTAAGTTGACTGATAACCACATCAATTCTGTCTTCTATCCAATCGCTATATACCATTGCGAAGTCTTTGTGGTGATCATGTATATGTTTGGTCTTTGATGAATGATTATGTATCAGACAATCCGGATCGGCACAATTTTTATGATGTGCTGCTGCATGTATTAGTACATCTAATCCTGTCCTCCTTCTTGCCGATACTGGTATTACCGGAATACCCAACATTTCCGGTAAGCGATGAAGGTCAATCTCCATTCCCCGTTTTTCAACTATATCCATCATATTTAATGCCACCACTACTGGTTTACCTAACTCTAATAGCTGCAAAGTCAGATACAGATTTCTTTCTAGTGCCGAGGCATCTACTACATCAATAATAACGTCAACTTCATCGCTTAATATAAATTGCCTGGATACCTGCTCCTCCATGGTATATGAAGTCAAACTATAAGTACCTGGTAAATCAATCAATTTTATTTTCATATCATGGTACTTCATCGCACCTTCAACTTTTTCAACAGTAACTCCTGGCCAGTTTGCAACCTTTAAGTTAGCGCCGGTGTAGGCATTGAACAATGTAGTCTTTCCACAGTTTGGATTACCAATAAATCCAATTGTCATACTCTCTGCCATAATATCATTCCTTTACCAAAATATTGTCAGTTATTCCTTTACCTATTGCGAACCTCGTTCCACGGATTTTTACTATCTCTGTTCCATGTCCTTTTTTGTTTGCAACAATTATATTTGTCCCTCGGGTCATACCAAGTACCTCCAATCTTTTTTCCACCTCCATTGGAAGCCTGAATTGTTCCACTGTATACGTATGGTTGATTTCACCCTCTGCTAAAGTCATACTTTCACCTCCTACCATCTCAATTAGTCATCTCTAACCTTTTTCATTTTACTCCAAACAGTGGGGTTCTGTCCGCTCCATAGCGTCATACTTTAGTCCCGTTTAGTCATTTATTATTTATCGGGCTAATTATAGTATTATCAAGGAATTGTCAGGGACTAAAATCAGTGTTTGTTTAAATAGTCCCATTATTATCAATAAGAATTCAATGTCATATGGCACTTTCTATATTCGAAGAGCTGTATTACTTATCAAAATGACAGTAATACAGCCCAATAAAAAATCATTTATTTGCTGCACTCATTTTCTGAATTAATACCATCTTACAAGAGGCAGCTCGTTGTTAATTCCTTTGGTTGCAATTATCTGATGAAGGTCGATAATTCCGTTATGGAACGTTGCAGCACAGGAAGCAAGATACAGGTTCCACATTCTCACAAATCGTTCACTATATACCTCCCTCACTTCATCTAAATGCTCATTGTAATTTTTCAGCCAATACAGCAAGGTTTTATTGTAATGTAAACGTAAATTTTCAACGTCAATGATATGAAACTGGTCTTCTGCCAAACTTGAAACTATCTCACGTAAACTCGGTATTACTCCTCCTGGAAAAATATATTTTTTTATCCAAGGATCGCCTGGGTGTTCTTTCAACGCACTGATAAAATGCAGTAAAAACATACCTCCATCTTTTAATACATCTCTTACACAGTCTATGAAAAGTTGGTAATTATCCCTTCCCACATGTTCCACCATGCCCACGCTAACAATACGATCATATTGTTTTCCTGGCTTCACTAAATCACGATAGTCCATCAACTCGACAGTCACAAAGTCCTCAACGCCCTCCTGCTTAATTCGCCGCTGGCACTCATTATACTGTTCGGTGCTCAGGGTAATACCGGTTCCCTTCACCTTGTATTTTTTAGCAGCTTCAATGAGAAGAAATCCCCACCCGCATCCGATATCCAATAGAGACATGCCTTCATTAAGACGTAATTTTCGCAATATATAATCTGTTTTGTTTAACTGGGCCTGAAAGAGAGTATCATCATCATGACGGAAATAAGCACAAGAGTAATTCATTGACTTATCTAACCATAATTCATAAAAATCGTTTCCAATATTGTAATGACTTGACACCTCAATTTTCTGATTTTTTTTGGAAGTGGACGAAAACATTAATTTTTTGAGAGCATTTTCGTCCACAGCAAACTTATCCATCTGACCCAAAAAATGGTCCAAAGCCTGGTATAAGTCACCCTCTATTTCCAGATCCCCGTCCATGTATGCTTCACCAAGAGCGAGAGACGTACTATTAATTAATTTGGATACTGGTATTGGCTTTTTGAAATCCACTGTAAAAGTTGGATTTCCTTCTCCCACCAGATATTCGTTACCGCTAAATCGAATACGAAAAGGCTGTGCGGTAAATCTGCCCAAAAACTGGACCATTGTTTTTTCTTCTATTGCGTTTAACAACTCTTTTTCCTCCTATATCATTTGCTCATATTTGTAAACAGACTAAGTATTTCCTCCATCTTCTCGTCTGTATTTCCTTCTTCTAATGCCTCTTTTACGCAGGAACGCACATGAGCTTCAATGATTTTTATATTCACTGCTTTTAATATGGATTGAGTTGCTAATAACTGATTGGAGATATCCATGCAATAGCGATCCTCGTCAACCATTTTGATTATACCCTCTATCTGACCACGCGCAGTTTTGAGCATTGTATAAATATATTTACGGTCTGCTTTCATACTCAAACGATTCCTTTTACTTCATATCCTGCATCTACAATAGCCTGCTCCAGAACGGTGTTGTCTACGCCCTCACTTACAGTAACCGTTGCGTTTTTATTTTCAAGACTTACATCAACACCTGAAACACCACTAAGTTCATGTATGGCTTCCTCCACATGTTTTACACAGTTGCCACACACCATACCTTCAATACTAATTGTTTTCTTCATATCTGTATTCTCCTTTATTGTTATAATTTTAGTTTTCAATCTTTATAAAGTGCGGTTTAAAGAATTTAAGCCTCAGTGCATTTGACACAACACATAAAGAACTCAAACTCATAGCGGCTGCACCAATCATAGGATTTAATTTTAGCCCCCATGACAGATAAAAAATCCCCGCCGCTACTGGAATACCGATTACATTATAAAAAAATGCCCAAAACAAATTCTGCCTTATATTTCTAATAACAGCTTTACTCAGTCTAATTGCGGTTGCAACGTCAAGTAAATCACTCTTCATCAGCACAATATCCGCTGATTCCATTGCAATATCGGTTCCTGCACCAATGGCTATTCCTACATCTGCCCGTACCAGTGCCGGCGCATCATTAATACCATCACCAACCATGGCAACCTTTTTTCCTTTTCCCTGCAGATTCCGAATTTCTTTTTCTTTATCTTGCGGCAACACCTCTGAAATAACCCTGGATATGCCAACCTGCTTTCTGATTGCCTCTGCGGTTTTTTCATTGTCACCCGTAAGCATAATGACATCAATTCCCTGTTGTGCTAATTCACTAATCGCCTGACGGCTTGTTGGCTTAACAACATCTGCCACCGCAATAATTCCTAGAATTTTACTATTTTTCACGAAATATAGCGGTGTTTTTCCTTGATCGGCAAATGCATTACCCTTCAGATCAAAACCCTCGAACTTGACACCCTTTTCCGCCAACATTTTTTTATTCCCCGCATAACAGGTTTCCTTGTTCATAACACCAACAATGCCTTGTCCCGGTATCTGTACAAAGTCAGTAACGGATTTCAATGCAATGTTTAATTTTAATGCTTTAGCAACAATAGCTTCTCCCAGCGGGTGCTCTGACAGTTTTTCCATAGATGCAGCCATACTCAGCAGTTCTTCTTCACTTACTCCTGGTGCCGTCATAATGTCTGTTACTTCTGGTTTTCCCTGTGTGACTGTTCCAGTTTTATCTAAAACGACCGTATCAATGCTATGAGCTGTCTCCAAAGATTCAGCCGATTTTATTAATATCCCATTTTCAGCACCCTTTCCAGTACCAACCATTATTGCTGTAGGTGTCGCCAGTCCCAATGCACAGGGACAGGATATTACCAAAATGGAGATCCCCACTGATAATGCGAATTCAAAACCAAACCCCATTAACAACCATGCAATGATTGCTATAAGGGCGATTGCTATTACCACCGGTACGAAAACACCACTTATTTTATCTGCTAATTTGGCAATAGGTGCTTTAGATGAAGTAGCATCATCTACCAATTTAATAATCTGGGCTAATGCAGTTTCCTCTCCGACTTTCGTTACCTGCATTTTAAAATAACCAGACTTATTTATGGTTGCTCCGATAACCGAGTCCCCGGCTTTTTTATCTGCCGGGACACTCTCACCAGTCAAAGCCGATTCATCTATAGAAGCACTTCCTTCTCTGATCACACCATCTACCGGGATTGCCTCTCCTGCCTTTACAATAACAATGTCACCAGTCTGTACCTCTTCTACCGGAATCTGTTGTTCAAATCCATTTCTTTCAACAACTGCCATCTTAGGGGCTAAGTCCATCAGTTTTTCTATTGCTTCCGATGTTCTCCCTTTTGCTCTGGCCTCAAAATATTTACCCAATGTAATCAAAGCCAATATCATTCCGGCTGATTCAAAGTATAGATCCATAGAAAATTGGTGTACCATATCCATATCCCCGTGCCCTAAACCAATGCCAATTTTATATATTGCATAAATACCATAAATCGTAGCCGCCGATGAACCCAGTGCAATAAGAGAATCCATATTAGGTGCTCCGCTGAACAATGTTTTGTATCCATGTTTAAAGTATTTAAAATTGACAAAGATCACAGGAAGTAATAACAAAAATTGCGTAAATGCAAAACTAATAGAATTATCCATTCCCAATAAAAAACCAGGTAGCGGCCAGTTGAACATATGTCCCATAGAGACATAAAATAATGGAACCGTAAAAATCATCGAGATAATTAATCTGCGCTTCATCTGCTGTTGTTCAAGTTGTGCCGTGCTTACAGCCGCATTATTCGCCTTTGTCTGTTTCACCTCATTACTTTTTGGAATCGCGCCATACCCCGCTTTTACAACAGCATTTACTATATCATTTGTATTCAATGCTGCATCATCATAATTAACTACCATGCTATTTTTTAGCAAATTAACGCTGACTTCTGACATTCCGGATAGTTTAGATACACTCTTTTCAACTCTTGATGAGCACGCTGAACATGTCATGCCAGTAATATCAAACTGCTCCTTTTTCATTATATCCTTGTATGATGTTTATAGAAGCAAAAACAACATATTCCTTTCATTTTTCTTGAACTGTGGTTTAATACATTCAGATACTGTGGACTTTTGATTTTATCCTGTAGCTTGACTACTCAACAGGAGTGTATTGCCGCTACTTTTATCTGAATTGTTTATAGCTGGATGTTGCCGGAGTGTTTCACTCTGAGTACTTATTTCAATCAAGTCTACGATGATAATCGTTGGTGGATATCACGGTATCAGACTTTATGAAAGGGAGGTACAACCTCATGATTTACGTAGGCATTGATATTGCCAAACTCAACCATTTCGCCGCTGCCATTTCTTCGGAGGGCGGGATACTCATCGAGCCGTTCAAATTCTCAAATGACTATGATGGCTTCTATCTGCTGCTTTCTAAACTGGCACCACTTGACCAGGACAGCATCATCATTGGTCTTGAATCAACGGCACACTACGGTGACAACCTTGTCCGTTTTTTGATAAGCAAGGATTTTAAAGTGTGTGTTCTCAATCCCTTATCGACTTCGGCTATGCGTAAAAATAATGTACGCAAGACGAAGACCGACAAAGTCGACACATTTGTTATTGCTAAAACCCTTATGTTGCAGGATCCTTTAAGGTTCATCTCCTTAAAGGATCTGGATTACATCGAACTCAAGGAACTCGGCAGATTCCGACAGAAAACCGTGAAGCAGCGCACCCGTTTAAAAATACAGCTGACTTCCTACATGGATCAGGTCTTCCCGGAACTACAGCACTTCTTTAAGTCCGGTGTGCATCAGAATTCTGTCTATACGCTCCTTAAAGAAGCGCCGACACCGAATGATATTGCTTCTATGCATATGACTCATCTCACTCATCTTCTCCAAACGGCTTCCCACGGTCATTTTGGTAAAGATACGGCCAGAGGATTAAGAATTCTCGCACAGAAGTCTGTCGGTATCCATGACAGTTCCTTATCTATTCAAATAACTCAGACCATTGAACAGATTGAGTTATTGGATAGCCAGTTATTCCATACAGAGCTTGAAATGGCAAACCTTGTCACCTGCCTCCACTCTGTGATCATGACCCTCCCGGGCATTGGGACTACCAATGGCGGGATGATACTTGGTGAGATTGGCGATATCCATCGCTTCCCTACACCGGGCAAATTGCTTGCATTTGCCGGATTGGATCCGTCTGTTTATCAGTCTGGTAACTTCCAGGCCAAGAAGACCCGGATGTCCAAACGAGGCTCGCGTGTTCTTCGTTACGCTCTCGTAAATGCAGCACATAATGTCGTAAAGAACAATGCGACTTTCAAAGCTTACTACGATGCCAAGAGAGCCGAAGGCCGGACTCACTATAATGCCCTTGGGCACTGTGCCGGCAAACTTGTCAGGGTCATATGGAAGATGCTCACTGACGAAGTGGAATTTAACCTCGAATAAGAGGTCTGCATACCAATATCGATAGATTTTGAAAAAGCACCGTTAGGGAGCTTTATTAGAGTTACCCTTCTTTACCATCGATTAGAAAAATGAATTTTCGCCTAATTTATACTTGACTTTTCATAGCTGGTCTCCTCTCTACACACCTCCCCTGTGGGGTGATGTAGTTTTAAAAAATATATATTACCCTACAAGGTAATATGATAGCAATTGGCCGATATCTAACCAATTGCTATTATATATAATTTCCAGGGATATGTCGCTCCTGTTCAGGCATTCTTTAGCCCCATACAGGCATTATCAGTTTATTACACTTAAAGGGGTCCCTTTTCTATCCGGTGTTTTAATAAATTGTGGATTCCCTATTTCCTCCGCAATTTCACGCCAAATTTTACTTGCCGTAAGCAAACGCTGTGTCTGCAGTTCCCTTTGCATTTTATCATTTTTAATTTCTATGAAATTATCCAGCATCGTGCTGATACCAGAAGGCCAGATATTCTCATAAACGTCCCGGTATTGTCCTGTATGTATATCAGGAACTTCCTCACTTACATAAAGGTCCAAATACCGATTATTTCCGTACATATCCAGTACCCCATCGGAATTATGCGGAACATACATCTGCGGATTCCACTGTACCTGCCCATTGGAATCTGTCAAACTCAACGTTCCTTCTGTAGTTCCAATACTTACCCGATGTAATAGAAAACCATTATTATCCGGGTCTGCAGGATCAATTTGATTTTGAATTTTTAATATTATTGGTATATCCTTTATTTTTCCCATCAGGATACTAAACGGCAGGCCACTTTCTGCGGATTCCACATTGCGTAACCTCCAAGGGCTGAATCCGCCCACTGCTCTCCCCAGAATATCGACCATCGGAAAGAGCACCTGCAGACTGCAGGTTGCGTCAATATAAAGCGGCTGGCCTATTGTAAGAACCTGATTTGATAGTTTAATAAAACTGCGTACACTTTCAATAAAAGGGTAAAAACTGTTTACCTGATATATGCAATCATTTTTCCTAGCAAGCTTTATGGCCTGCACCAGATCGTTATAATGAACCGGATGCTCCTGAATTACATCAATTCCCTTGCTCAATAATTCATTAGTAATAACAGAACCTTTTCCACCTACAACAGTGGATCTAACCACAACACAGGCCAAATCAAATTCTTTTTTTGACACTTTGTCCATGTCCGTATAAAGAGGAACATTGCATTCTTCTGCAATACGTCTGGATTGATTGCTCCCATGGGACAAAATCCCTGCAATTCTAAATTTCTTATTTTTCTGAATCCCTTTAATGTACACCCGCCCAAAGTTTGTTCCGCATACAAGTACATTTAAAGGCTTTATTGTATCTTCCATTAAGTTCTCCTTTCACAAAATCAGAGTATTTCAGCCAGTTTTTCGGCTAATGGGGACTGAATACATGTCAAATGATTTCCTTCGATTGGTATAACCTCCAATTCACCCAATGCACATTCATTCATAAATTCCTCTGTACCTGGCTTCATTACAGGTACAAAAGGAGAATGTTCGTCCATGCAGCTTAACGCTCGAATATCTCCGGCAAACGGTTCTGGTGTATAACCAATCGCACAGCGATAATTGCGGCGGTATAATGCAAATAGTTCTTCAAATTTGTCATATTCATTTTTTTGTAATTGTCCACTATTAGGGGGAACTGCTTCTTTTAACCTTCTCAATCGCTCCTCCTGTGTAATCAATTTCTGCTTACTATAACAGTCAGACAGTGCTTTCAGATCTCCATCAAGAGAGAAAATCATTTCTTCAGAGATTAGTCCATTTTCTTTTTCTTTAAGTAATTCCAAGGCAGTTGTCAGCATACTGTCTTCTTTAACGTGACCTGCTGCTACCACATCAGCACCAACCATGAGGCCGTAGCTCCTCTCCATAAGCAGGTCTCCCTCCATTTCCAAAACAATTGGTATTGTATCAATAGTTGTAACTGGTTCTACCTCAATTCCATACTCAATCAGTGTTCTCGCTGCTTCAATCGCCACAAGACCACCCATGCAATAGCCAATCGGCTGTATTCTGCGATATCCACTGTCTGCTAAAATTTTTGCATATCTCTGTCCAATCGTTACAATATGTTTTTTTGCATCAGAGTCCAGATATTGAACATCTGCACTATAATCAAATGCCGCAATCCCAAAAGTTCTTGTTTCGTCATTCATTAGCTTCTGAAATAGTGTACCAAATTGTTTTAAAGTACCTATTCCACCAGGGAAGAATACTTTTAGAGTGCTGTTTGCATCTGGTAATTCCGCTAATATTTTTAATGGAGTCTCACTACCATCACTCTTAGCACCGCTCTCATCACTATCGCCAACTAACTGCGCTGCCAGTCCCGAAACTGTAGGACTTTGAAGCATAGCAATCATCAGTCTGTCCCATTCCCAAGTATGCGCTTCGGCTATTTGTTCTTTAATTTTGCCAACGGCCTGTGCTACTAGCAGCGAATCTCCTCCTACATCGTAAAAATCATCATCTCTGCTCACAGATGATACATGAAGAAGATCTTTCCAAATCTCCGCAATAGCTTTTTCCAATCCATCTTTAGGCGGCATACCACTTTCATGATTTGAATTATGTAAAATAACTGCCTGCTGCTGCAACTGCTTGCGATCTACTTTTCCATTCACTGACAATGGAATTTCTTCTAAGATTTCTATCCAACTGGGAATCATATACTCTGGTAACTGCTCTTTAATATATGCTCTGACAGCTTCCTCAGTAATCGCTCCTTGTACAAACGCAACTATGCGGTAATCCGCTGGTACGTCTCCAGTAACTAAAACCACTGCCATTTCCACAGATTTATGATTCTGGATTACGCTTTCAATCTCACTCAGTTCTATTCTGTGACCACGTATTTTAACCTGGGTATCTTCTCTTCCCAAAAATTCAATTGTACCATCGGGCCAGTATTTCCCAACGTCCCCTGTATGATATAAACGAATCTTCATATCAGGGTGATATATAAAACGTGCCTTTGTTTCTTCTTCATTATTCAAATATTCTAATGCCAATCCATCTCCAGCGATATAAATGGCACCAGCCACCCAATCAGGGCATTGTTGAAGTTGTCCATCGAGAATATAAAACTGCTGGTTTACCAGCGGTTTACCATAAGGAATACTTACAGCATTTTCGGGAACATTCTGTATTCTATGGTATATGGACCAAATGGCCGCCTCAGTTGCACCGCCTAAACTGACTACCTCAGCAGACGGACAACTATCTTTTATGTCTCCTGGCAATGTTACAGGAATCCAGTCTCCAGATAGCATGATCAAACGTAAAGCGACATCTTCGGATGATCCTCTGCTTTTCAAACAAGTAACAAGCATCTGCATCTGTGCAGGAACAGAATTCCACACTGTTATGTGTTCTTCTGTAACCAGTTCACACCAATAATACGGGTCCTTTCGCCTCGCCGGATCAGGGAGAACCAAACACGCCCCTGCATGAAATGTTCCAAACAAATCATAAACAGATAAATCAAAAGCTAAATTTGCCAATCCCAATACTTTATCTTTATACGTTACATTAAACTTATTGTTTATATCTTCAATTGTGTTTAATGCTGCCTTGTGGCTTATTACAACACCTTTTGGCATTCCCGTGGTTCCAGAAGTATGTATTACATAAGCAGGTTTGTCCGAAGATATTCTGATATCCTGCAGTTGATTATCCTCATTCATCCCACTCTGCATATCCTCCGTCACAATAATTTTAGGACCTGCTGCCCATTCTTCATTTCTATGGGAATCGTCAGTAATCACAAAATCAGCACTAGAACTATTAACTATTTTATTTAGGCGGGATAATGGTTGCGATACATCAACAGGCAAATATGTTGCCCCAGTAATTAATGTTGCCAGTACAGATGCAACCTGCCATATTCCCTTTTCTAAAGCAATAACAATATAATTACCCGCATTACATCCAGATTCAATCAAATATTTCTGTATGGCCGCTACATATTGACCCAGGTCACCATATGTAAATTGTCCCTCTCTGCATATCAATGCAATATTATCAGGAGTCTGGCGCACATGTTTGATGAATCCGTCCTGAAGTAATCCCACAGGCAGCTCCGCAGTTGTAGCATTAACTTTTTCTCGCATTTCCAGAACGTGTTTTGGCAGTGTAAGTGGATGTACAGATTCCCAGACCTCATTGCCCAATGTCATCTTTTCAATCAGATATTTGAACGTCCTGAATGCGTCCTCAATCATTCCGTCCGGGAAAACATTGTCTCGAACATCCCAGTTTATCAACACTCCGTCTGATTGTTCTGATACCTGACAGTCTATCCATACCTGCGGCGTTTGGCTTATTTTGAAAGTCAATTTTGAATCCCGCATAAATTCTCCGCTGATATCTCTGCTGTCGTAAGCTCCTACTGTACTTGTAAACACCACAGGATAAATTGCCTTCTTATTATTCTTTCGGTTAATCTCCCTTAATACTTCCATCCCCGTAAAGGTATTATGTCCCAAATCCTCCCATAGCCGATTCTGTATTTTTTTAGCACGTTCTGAAAAAGTGCTGGGATATGCAGGTGATACCTCTAAAATATCTACTTCTGTAAAGTCCCCTACAATCTGATTAATCTGGTCATGTATATTAGGTCTATTCAAAATCGTAATATCAATGCAAAATGAGGGTTGCTTTGACCATCTTCCGATTACCTCTGCATATGCTGCCAATAAAGCACCAGAGGGTGTGATTTTCTGATTCTTAACCTGATTACATAACTGCTCCCAGTTCTTTTTATCTATTAAATGTCTCCACTGTCTGAAAGTTACTGTTTCATTAGATTTTTCCGTCATTGTGGGCAATTCCGGCGCTTCTGGCATATCTTCTACTCTTTCCAGCCAGTAGTTCTTATCCCTATTCCATTTATCAACAAAGTTTGCCCTTTTTTGGATTCTTTCCTGGTTAAGCAGAATATCCCGGAAAGTCACTTCTAACGGTTCCAAATTGGCCCCCTTTTCATAGTAAAAACTATCCAAGTCACGTAGAATCGTGCTGGTACTTACAAAATCCGAAATCAACATATCTATAGAAAAGTGGAGTATACTTTCGTGATCCGTAGTAGTCAGATACAAGTCATATAAAGGCCATTTATCTGTTACATACTGCTTATTAGACAGTTCCCCTCTGATTTCTTCTAATTTTGCATGAACAGATATCTGATTCTTTCCCCGCATATCACAGAAGACCAGACTCGGTAATTGAACTTTCTGCAGCACCTTTTGCGTACCATCAGGAAGAACAACAGCACGCAGCATATTATGTCTTTTAATAACAGAATGCCATGCTGTCTCCAGTCGCTTTTCGTCCATTACCGGCATTGTTAATTCAAAATAGGCATGGCACCCAACGCCCCCATATTCAAAGTTATTATTTCTTCCAAGTAAATACGCGGATTGAATTCCTGTCAGCAGAAACGGCTCATATTGATTGTAGGGGTCTGCGATAATCGCAGACTCCTCAATCTCTTTATAGTAGGAAAGAAGCGCTTCTTTTTTTTCTTTCAGTTGCTCCTTATCCTCTATACTTAATACACCCGCTGGTGCACGGAATTTTAATTGCTCGTTTTCTACCCAAAATCGAACCCCTTTCTTTTCGTAATCCCTTATAAAATTTTCCAGCATCATAATTCTCCTTCCTCAAAGTCCTCACAAGGCTCTGTTTCTTTTTCTGACTTAATCTCATCAGCCAACAAAGCCACTGTCGGAGCTGCAAACAACGTCTGAATTGCCAAATTCTCGCCGGCAATTTTCTTATCTTTTAATGTATTTACTACCCGGACCGCTTTCAAACTATCACCGCCGCACATAAAGAAGTCATCATTTCTTGCGATATCATCAATCCCCAGTATTTCCTTCCAAATAGATGCAATATTTCTTTCCAGGTCATCTTTCGGCGGTTCTTTTACTGTACCAACAAAGTTCTCATGCCTGCCGCTTAAAAGAACACCTAATTCCTTTCTATCCACCTTCCCATTCACGCTTAACGGAAACTGATTCATAACTATCAATTTTCCAGGAACAAGATATTCTGGCAGTTTGTTTTTAAGATAGTCAAATAATTCTTTTTCCACTATCTCTGTCTCTGAACTCACATCATCATTCAACAGCACAGCTGCACCTAAAGAAGCCCCTTTATTCTCTACAATTACCACTGCATTTTTAACCATCTCATGTTCCTGGAGGACACTTTCAATCTCCCCCAGTTCAATCCGATGGCCCCGAATCTTTACCTGATTATCCTCTCTTCCTAAAAATTCAATATTGCCATCGGGCCAATATCTGCCAAGATCTCCGGTATAATAGATACGCTCCTTTGTTTCGGGGTGTGTTACAAACCGCTGCTGTGTCTGGTTTTCGTCTTTCCAATATCCTAATGCAACACCTATACCCCCAATATAAAGTCTTCCTGGAACCCAAACAGGACAATCCTGCATAAACTCATCTAATATATAAAACTTCTGATTGGTTAATGGCTTTCCATATGGAATACTTGACCACTGGGAATTAACCAAATCCACCTCATAAAAGTTAGACCATATAGATGCTTCTGTCGCACCCCCCATACTGATGATACGGACATTTTCCGTATACTGTCGGATAGTTTGAGGCAAATCAAGTGGAATCCAATCACCACTCATAATGATTAATTTTAATGGAAGTTTAATATCTTCCTTAGTCAGATGTTCCATGAACATTTCCATAAATGCCGGCACACTGTTCCAGACTGTTATCTGATACCGTTGCACTAATTCCTGCCAATGTTTAGGTTCTTTTATCAGGTCTGCCTCTGGTATAACAATCGTTCCTCCGACTGATAACAACCCAAAAATATCATATACAGACAAATCAAAGTTTAAGTTAGAGAGTGCAAAACATATATCCTCTTTACTCACATCAAATCTCTGGTTCACGTCCAGTATAGTATTTACAGCACCTCGATGGTCTATCATTACCCCCTTTGGTTTTCCCGTACTGCCTGATGTGTAGATAATATATGCGAGGTCATCAGGCTTTGATATAATAGAAACGTCCGTGGTATTCATTTCTCCAACCATCAAATCATCAATACAAATACGCTTCACCTCAGATGGCCATGTTACTTTCTCTTCAACCCACGATTGTGTAAGCACCACACGTACATCCGCATCTTTCAATAAAAATTGTATTCTATCGTCAGGATTTTCTGCATCAATTGGCAAATAAGCAGCACCAGCCCGTAAAATTGCATTAACAGCAACAATCTGTTCCCAGCCTTTATCCATCACGACCGCAACCAAAGTGTTTCTTTTGACATTTTCATTTATTAACATATGGGCAATGCCATTCGTATAATGTCCCAATTCAAAATAAGTCAATTTTTTTTGCCTAGATATGACAGCAACAGAATCCCCGTTCTTTTTAATTGACTTTGCAACCAGGGATGTCAGAGTTTCAGTCGATATGGCATCATCGGTCTTATTAGCCAATTTTCTACTCTCTAAATTTGGTATATCAATCAGGTTTTTGGTTTTCTTCTTCCATATATCCTCTGTTTCCGATAGTTTTGTAAGAAGATCTACATACGCCCCAAACATCTCGTCCAACATGTTTCCAGGGAAGATTGCGCGTACTGCGTCCCAGGTCAATACGAGTTTGCCGTCCTGTTCCGTAACCTGATGGTCAACCCAAACCTGTGGAGTCTGGGAAAGTCCATACACCATATTACCAAAATACTGTTCTTCCTCCTTTTTCCCACTTTCTTTTATCCCAAGACCGCTTGTAAATACAATGGGCATTACAGCGCCTTGCCTAGTATCATAATTTTTGTTTAGTTCACGCTCTAACTCGACACCACTGTAATAAGGGTGTGCTAAATCCTGCCATAACTGCTTTTGAAGATTTCTACTTCTATCCAAGAAGCTGTCACCGATAGTATTATCCACTGCCAATAATGTCAATGAAGTAAAATCCCCAACCATATCCATAATCTGATTATGAATAGGCAGACGGTTAAACCGTGTCAAGTTAATGGTGAATTTAGGTGATTTGCTCCATCGTGTCAGCACTTCTGCATAGGCTGTCAGCAAAAGCCCTGAAGCTGTCAGTCCATTTTTAATCCCTACATTCTTAATTTTATTCCACTTCACCTCATCTAACACAGCCTCCAGACGTTCAAATTTCTGTTCCTGTAATGCTTGCGCTGTATTTTTTACTGGCAATTCCGGAGCCGGAAAAATTTCAGGTATACGGGCCTTCCAGTATTCTTCGTCCTTTTTGTACAAATCAGTTTCTCTTATTTTTTCGTATGTCAAAACATAGTCCCTGAACGACAATTCAAGAGGAACCAGTTCAAGCTGCGGACGGTCATATAGGTATTTCCATTGCCGAAGGATATAGAACATACTCCAACCGTCAAAGATTATATTGTCAAAACTAATATGAATCCGATTCTTCCTTTCTGGCAGCATTGAAATGCGGACATCAAATAACGGCCAAATTGAAGTATCAAAAATTTGATGTTCCATTTCTTTTCTGGTCTCTTCAAGTCTATTTGCTACCGATGTAGTTGACAGTGATGTTAAATCATATCTGTGAATTTTATAGGGTTCCACATCTTCCAATATCTTTTGGTTTTGTCCATCCTTTAAGAACACTGCACGCATCATTCCGTGACGTTCAATAAGTTTCTGCCACGTTTCCTCGGCGCGATCTATGTTAATATCAAAACCATCCATCTCAAAATAACAATGTGTTGAAACATCTCCCAGCGCAAATCCACCATTTCTGCCAAGCCAATAAGACTGTTGTACATCAGTCAACGGGAACGGTTCATTCCAGAGTTCCGGTTTAATCTGAATCGCCGGTAATTGCTCTGATGTAAGATTTTTCATTTCTTTATCTTCCATCAATGCTGCAATACTTAATACCTGTTCGGAAAAAACAGGTTTTGCAAATATATTCTCTAAGGAAAATTCAATTTTAAGTTCTTTATTTATCTTCGAATTCAATTGTGTTGCAAGCAGTGAATCACCACCTAATTCAAAATAGTTGTCGTTAGTGCTGACTTTATCCACCTTCAATACCTGCGACCAAATCTTTGCTACTCTTTTTTCAAGTTCTGTCTTTGGTTCACTAAAATGCTCTGACTTTATTTCAGTTTTGGCAACACTGGGCAACGGTAGCGCTTTTCTATTTATTTTTCCATTCGCTGATAATGGAAAGGTATCCATCACCATAAATGTTGTCGGAATCATGTAAGAAGGCACCATATCTTCCATAAAAACCTTTAGCCGTTCTGGATTGAAACTATACGCCCGCGCAGGAGCCATAGCAATTATCAGTCCTTGATTGTATATCTGTTTGGGCAAGACATCGTTTGGAATTCCTGTGCTTGCATAGAAACCACTTTCAGATAGTTTTTCCTCCCATCGCTCAATAGACAACAGCGGTCTACCCGTTCCTTTTCTATCATCCTCAAATCCCGTAAATCCCTTTTCAAGAATGCTTGTGCTAACCTGCTGCATAATAGTATTTTTTGTTGTTTCTAAAACAACGAGGAGTCCACCGGCTTTTAAAAGTGATTTAACATATTCTAATGAACTGTTCAAATCTTTACAACGGTGCAGTGAGTTTGCCGCTATAATCACATCATAATACTGAACTTTAACCCCCTGGTCTACTGGTTTCTCGTCAGGATTAAAACGCTGATAGACTATGTTCTCATATCTCTCCAGCAATTCTTTAGCATTATTCAAATAAAAAACTGAAGTGTCCGTACATGTATATTCGTAATCACTTCCTGCCAGAGCCTCAATTGTTTCCTTCGTAAAGGCAATGTTTCTTGCTCCTATCTCCAGTATTCTTACCTTATTTCCGGTAACTTGCTTTTCAACAATATGCTGTAATATTGCCATTGTCATTTCGTCCCGATATTCAGCTCCCGGAAGTGTTCTAAGGAAATCGTTGGGTGATAAATAATCCTCTTTCAGTAACAGTTGAGAAACATCTACCTGGCCGGTCAGAAGTTCCTTGCAATATTTCAAAAATGGATTTAAAAATGTTTTCAGCGATGTTAATTGCGCTCCACAGCTACTGAATTTTGTAAGCAGGTCATTTTCTGAATATACCAGGTTCGATAATGACTGCTTGTTGGTAAAGATATCCTCTGATACCTTTAGTGTCAGTCCTTTTTCGATTAGTGTTGACAGCCATTGTACGATTAACTGCTTGAAAGACGGGTGTATTCCTCCATCAGTGAGCAGCCTGTCAATAGAATAAATATCGCCGGGTTCATATGAAATTCCCATCCGTTCAAATATTCTGCAAATATAAAGAAGACTCACTTCATCAAAGCATTTATCCAGAACATAACAATCTTTAGGATCAGAGCTTCCGGTTACATAATCATCTGCTATAGATTTACAATACACCTTTGTGTCTTCCCATCTTTTATCCAGTAATGTAATGTCCTCTTCCACTACTTCATACAGAGATTTAGGGAATCCAGGTTCCGGAATTAAATAGCCCACAAGATGCTTGTTTCCATGATCGTCCCCCACAGCAGATACTACATTTTGTGATATTCCTGGATATTTACTAAGTGCCGCCTCTATTTCCCCAAGTTCAATACGATGTCCCCGGACTTTCACCTGAAAATCCTGTCTGCCAAGAAACTCTATATTTCCATCTGCCCAGTATCTTCCCATATCTCCGGTTCTGTACCATTTATTATCATTCCAGACCACAAAACTTTTTTTCGTGATATCAGGATCACCAATATACCCCTTCGCTACACCTTTACCACCAATCCACAATTCACCTGGCACCCAGTCTGGACAATCTCTGCCCATTTCATCAACAACTCTGTAATATTGATTTAGCAATGGTTTTCCATAGGGTATTGAACGCCACTCTTTCGGAACCGGCAATTTCACATCAAAATAGTTTGACCATATTGCCGCCTCAGTAGCTCCACCCATGGATAAAAGATGTGAATTAGGTGCAGCATTTGCAAGACGTTCCGGAATATCCAAGCCAATCCAATCTCCTGAAAGCATTGCCAGCCTAAGAGTGGGAATCTGTATACCATAACTTTCCGATACTATAAGCAGCATGTTTAATAAGGTAGGTACAGAATTCCACAAGGTAATCCCATGTTTGTTCACTGTATCCAGCCAGATGTTAGCGTCTCTGCGGCTGTCTTCCTTAATCAGAACAAGCGTACCACCAGCGCTTAACATGCCAAATATGTCATATACAGAAAGGTCAAAATCATAAGACGAAACAGCAAGAATTTTATCCCCGCAATTTACATGATATTGCTCATTAATAGTATCTATAGTATTGACTGCTGCTAAATGGCTAATTTCAACGCCTTTAGGTTCCCCCGTAGAACCAGATGTAAATATAACATAAGCCGAATTAGTGTCGGAACCTGTAGCCGGATACTGCAAAGGCTTATATTGTTTCGACTCCAAAATATCTAAAATCTCAACGTCGCCAGGCCAATCCAATTCTTTTTTATAATAGGTATCTGTTAAAATATGTCTGATACCGGCTTTTTTATATATTCTTTCTCTTCTGTTAAGTGGCTGTGTCACATTTACAGGAACATAGCCTGCCCCAGCTGTCAGAATCCCTAAAATCCCAGCAATCTGATTTACTCCTCTCGGCAGCGAAACAGAAACCAAATCACCGGAAGTCACTCCGTTTTCTTTTAAAAAAGCAGCCACTTTTAATGCTTTATTCAACAGTTCCTCGTATGTATATTTTGCATCATCATTTTCATCTATAATGGCAATATTATGCCTGTTTGACTGAACCTGCTCAATAAAGCCGGTATAGAGCAGCCGATTGCTATTCGTCGGAATTACTATATTGTCAATTCCCCTCTTCATAGCCAAATCCGGTATCACATCGTACACACGATTCCAATCGTCCTGCCGTAATAGCCAGACAATAGTTCGCTTATAGGCTTCAAACATATCGTTCAACATTCCGGGGGCAAACAGTTCTTCAGCACAATCCCACGATAAATTTAGACCACCTTCAATTTCAAAAATCTGAAAATCTATCCAAACCTGCGGCGTTTGTGATATCATATAACTCATTTTGCCGAAAGTCTTCTCAAATTCATTCTCAATAAGCATATGTCCATAGTTGCAGGAAAACACAACAGGAGCTATAACCTTTTCGTCTGGATGAATTTTCATCAGTTCTCTTACAACCTTCACACCTGAATAGGAGCTATATTCCATATCTTCCCGGAATTGCTTTTGGACATTATCAAGTCTCTGCGAAAATGTAAGATTTTCACTACAGTCCATAGTTAATAATAAAACATTCGTGAAATCAGCAATTGCATTTTCTATGCTATCCAAATCAGAAAGCCGATCAAATAAAGGCATATTTACTAAGAAACGAGAATTGGTACTCCACCGTCCCAGCACCTCCGCATAGGCGGTCAACAACACCATCGCCGGGGTAGTATGTTTAACTGCTGATTTGGATTTAAGTATTTCCCATTCCTCAGTAGATAAAAGGAACTTGCGCCGGACAAATTTAGGTGCCTTTAATAATTCCTGTGATTTGGCTAATGGTAATGCCGGTGCTAATGGCATTGAAGGAATGCGCTCAGCCCAGTACAACTTTGCGGCTTCTCCATCACCGCTTTTTCTTTCCTCCTCTAACTTTAAATATTCACCGAAATTCCATTTTGGTGATACTGTCGGGAGAACATTTCGTGAATAAATAGCCTCCAGATCACGAAAAATAATCTGTAAGCTCTGCATATCCGCAACCAGCAAATCTACATCAAAATGAAGTCTGAATTTATCATCTGAAATTATACTTACCCCAAGTTCAGCTACCTGACCATTTTGCACGTCAAGTAAACGATGGGATAACTTTTCTTTTATCGTAACAAGTTCCTGCTCGGGCATATCGTTTCCCCGAAGATCATAAACTGTAAGTTTATCAGAATATGCCGCAGGCATAATTTCCTGGGTTCCGTCCTTATTAAACTTTGCCCTTAACATTGAATGAGAATTTTGTAATGTCTGCCATGCATGTTCCAATTTATCTACATCTATTTCATGGCAATCAAATTCAAAATAAACATGGCAGGCATTTCCACCCAAAATTTGCTGTTCACGTCTTCCCATCCAATAGGCATATTGGACATCGGTAAGCTGAAAGGGACCTGTAATACATTCTTCATCTATAGCAACCTCACGCTTCTGTACCGTATCCTCCTTTACCAAATTCCACCATGATGCAATAAACGGATTTGATATCATCTTAGAAAAGGATATATTAAACCCATGTTTTCTCAGTATATTGGAAGCCCGCATCATATTAAGTGATGTTATGCCTGCCTCCAAAAGATTTATATCCCAATTTTCCAGATTATCAAACGGGGGGATACTTTCAATAATACTGCAGAATTCCTCTAACCTGCTATTTCCTGTAGTGCTAATCTTCTCCATCTTTCGTCCTCCATAATCATTTCATATTCATTACTAAATTCTTTAATGCCTTTTTATGTATCTTGCCGGTTCCAGTGCAAGGCCAGTCAGACAAAACAACCACCTGGTCCGGTATTTTATATTGAGCAACCTGCATCTCGGTAAAATGTTGGCGTACTTCTGCTACAGTTATTGTTGAATTATTTGTCTGAAGGCAGGCACAGCTTCTTTCGCCTAATATTTCATCAGGTATTCCTATAACTACGGCATCCTTAATTCCTCTGATTCCCTTTAAATATCCTTCAATCTCTGATGGTACGATTTTTTCTCCTGCCCTATTTATTCTGTCTCCAAGCCGTCCTTCTATTTTCAGATACCGCTCTTCTGTTATATACCCAACATCTCCGGTATGATAAAACCCGTCTTTATCAAAACAAGAGCTATCTGTAGAGCCATAATATCCATGAAATAAGTATGGACCCTTTACTATTATCTCTCCCGGCTTACCCGTTCCCAAGTTCTCCCCATTCTCACCAATAATCAAAACTTCATCGTAATCAGAAACAGGTCTGCCCTGATATTTACATCTTTTATCTATGGGTTCATTCAAAACAGATAAACTCAAAAATCCCTCTGACATCCCATATGCCTGTATCACATTCCAACCTGTTTTATCCATTAATTTCATGGCTGTGCTTTCATCCAGCAAGGCACCGCCTATTACTATCGCTTGCATGGATGACAAGTTAAAGCTGTCTTCCCATTCCAGAGTTTCTATCCACAATTTTGCTAATGTAGGAACCATCGCCGTTACCGTGACATGCTCCTGGTCTATTAAGAAAAACGCTGATTCGCAGCTTCCATCATTACTCATGACAATTCTTCCACCAGAAAAAAGTGTACCCATTACACCAGGACTATATAATGTCAATTTATGCTCCATTGGCAATAAAGAAAGAAATACTGTACTACAATTAAATCCACAATGTCTGCCAGCACTTTTTGCATGATAAGCAAAAGCTTCATGAGTCACAGGTATTAATTTAGGTATGTTGGTTGTTCCACCCGAAAGGAGCAATACAGCAGTATCTTTTGCATTTACAGGCTCCATGATATCCTGTAAATCATATCCACTAGAAAGATTTAAAATATCTTCTTTCCAAATAACCCTTTTCACCGATTTGTGATTTTTTAACAACCACTCCGCCATTTTCTCATATGAGTAACCCATAAAATTATCTGGACAAATATAGGCAACAGGCATAACACTTTTCGCAATAACATTCAGTTCTTTTTCACGCAGTCCTGGTACTATAAGAACTGGTGCTGCTCCAATCTTAAACAGTGCAAAACAACTTAAAACAAATTCAATGCTATTTGGTAATTGCAGTAGTATTTTATCGTTTTTTCTAATACCCATATTATAAAATGCGGCAGACAGTTTCCCTGCCCTGTCACGCAGTTCTTTATAAGAATATCTGTCCCCTCCATCTGTGACGGCAATATTAGAACAGTACATTTCTGTTAGATCTTGTAAATGCTGCCATAAAGTCATGTTTTCTAAACAATCATAATGATTCATTTTTGTTTCCTCCATAAATTAACTTACATTTATTACGACAGTAGCTGCATAATTCCTATCCATTTCAAGTTCAAAATGCCTCCAAACTCCTATGGTATCTTGCCCTGCCTGAATACTGATCACAGAATCCGTTTCCACTGAAAATGTCTTTAAAGAACGACTTAACCCCTCACCGGTTGCTTTAACAAAGGCTTCTTTAATTGTCCAAACTTTATAAAATTTACTCAGCGGGCTTTCTGCATCAATTTTTGAAATATAATCGTATTCCTCCTTCCGAAAATATAGTTGTGCTATCTGCAAAAAATCCTGTATATTATGAATCCGTTCAATATCTACCCCTAAATCTTTATATTTGGAAAATGCCAGCACTACCATCTCATCAGAATGGGATAGATTGAATGATATGTTACCGCCGTTTCCTTCCAGTTTTATTTTTCCATGTAAATCTCTGAACAATGAAATCTGATGAATCGGAATTTCTAAATACTTGCTTAGCAAGATTCGCAAAAAAATGTGACCTATCACATATTGTTTCTTATCATTAATCTTACGGAATCTTTCTACTCTTTTCGTTTCCTCCTCCGACAGATACTCAAAATAGTGCGCTGATAACTTCTCATAGACCTCTATATTAAATTCCCAAACATGTATCTCGTTTGCTCCAATGCCGAAAACCGCTTCGTCCAAATTGCTGTATGCATAATATTTTATAACCGTTTTCATAGCTGCCGTGGTTCTCACAGGTATGCCTCTAATTTTTGACATATATATTGAACAACTTCTCTCTCCTGTGATTTAATGAAAAAGTGATCTCCCTGAAATATTTTTTTATCATACGTTTTATGAGTGTATTCACTCCATGATTCATCGGTCTCTGGCTCTGATCCCACGTCCTGACTCCCATATAAAGCCGAAATAGGAAAACTAAAATTTCTTTTTTTAAATGTATATGTCTCGTCAAGTACAAAATCTGCTCTGAACAAAGGCATAAACAGTTTCATTAATTCCTTGTTTTCTAAAAATTCTTGACTCATACCAGAATACTGTTTAAGGCCCTCGATAAACTTATCCTCTGGTAAATTGTGCAATGGGTTTGGGTCCGGAATATGTGGGGCCTGGCTACCCGATACAATCAAATGACATGGATTCTGCACATTATTGTAATGTTCTAAAGCGCCTCCAACTTCACAAGCTATTTTTGCCCCCATGCTATGCCCAAACAGAATATAGTTAGTATCCAGATATGGTACTAAAGCGGAGACCACATCTTTCACCAGTGTATCCATCTCTCTATAAGGTGTTTCGGATATACGGTTTTCTCTTCCCGGCAATTGAATCGGATAACACTTCATTCCCGGTTTAAGATATGTATTCCAGTTTCTATATGTAGACGCCCCACCTCCCGCATACGGAAAGCAAAAAATCCTTAGACGTTCTGAAGTATTTGGGACATCCAATAAAAATTTGTTCATTTATCCTTCCTCCACAAGTTTACTTTGTACTTCATATTTCTTAGGCATTACGGGTTTTGCTGGCATACCCACAACCGTTCTGTTTGGTCCCACAGACTCTAACAAAACCGCATTGGAAGCAATTTTACAGTTGTCTCCTACTATAATATTTCCTAAAACCTGCGCACCCGCTCCGACCGTGACATTCTTTCCCAGTGTCGGATGCCGTTTCCCATTCTCCTTGCCTGTACCGCCTAATGTAACACATTGATATATCGTACAGTTATCTCCCACCACTGCGGTCTCACCAATCACTACCCCCGCTCCATGGTCAATAAAAACCCCTTTTCCTATTTTAGCTCCCGGATGAATCTCAATTAATGTTCGCTTGCGTGAGTGCTGCGAGATCCATCTCGCAATAAAATAATGCCTGCGGACATAAAACCAATGTGCATATCTATAGGCAATCAAAGCATGTACACCCTGATACAACATTATGACTTCAAAACTATTTTTGGCCGCTGGGTCTCTCTTTAATGCAGCTTCAATATCCGCAATTATATTACTTATTATCATCTGCCACCTCTTCTCCTTACAAATAGATCATCACGTTCCGATATTGCGACTGTATTCTAACATCATTCCTCTTAAATAATGTCTACTCGACAAAAAAAGCGGGTTCCTCGAAAAAACTTCGCAGGATATACAACTAATTAAAAAGGCATAATTAGTAGTTCGATACTAATTATGCCTCTTACTAATGCAATTATTATGAATGACCTATACCTGTTTCCTGCATTTTCCGCATATTATGTTTTATCGTCTCTAATGTATCCATCAGAAATTTCACTTCAGTATCGGAACAATCTTTAATGATTTCCGCAAAGGAAACAACCGCCTGCTCCACATATTTGATATTTTCCAACTCTGCAATTATCATGGTATTAACTTTAAGTGCATTTAAAAGTTGTAAATAGGAATTCATCCCCATATTGCGGTATCCAGATTCTATCTTAGCCAAATGACTCGCAGATATTCCGGCAAGCTCTGCCAATTCCATTTGTGTTAATCCCTTGTTTTCCCTAAGCTTTCTTATATTATCCGCAAGCAAAAGTGAATTGCCAATCATCCTTTTTATCCCCTCTATTACTAGATGTACTTAATAATTAAACAGCTAATTTGTATTTTTGTTTCCACTCATATAGCATCTGTTCTCTGAAATCAGGGTGAGCAATACTTATTAGTGCCTTTGCTCTTTCACATAAAGAATATCCTTTTAATGCTGCTATTCCGTATTCCGTAATGACGTAATCAACATCGTTTCTGGAAGTAGTGACTGCTGCACCTTTGTCAATATATGGGACGATTTTAGATATTTTTCCGTCCAAGGCAGTGGAAGTCATTGCAATAATAGAACGGCCATTCTCAGCCATTGCAGCTCCTCTCACAAAATCAACCTGCCCTCCAACACCGCTAATCTGTTTATTTCCTATAGATTCTGCTACTACTTGCCCCATCAGATCAATCTGAATGCAGGAGTTTATTGAAACAAAGTTTTTATGTTTCATAATAACTAACGGATTATTTACATAATCAATCGGGTGCATTGCAACAGCCGGATTGTTATCAATAAAATCAAACAGGCGCTTAGTTCCCATAATAAAAGAGGCAACCGTTTTTCCTCGGTTAATTTCTTTCTGGCTATTGTTGATAACACCTCTTTCCATCAAATCCAGAACCCCGTCACTTATCAGTTCCGAATGAATTCCTAGATTCTTTTTATCTGTCAATGATGCTAGAACCGCATCCGGAATTCCACCTATACCAACCTGCAGGGTATCTCCATCATGAATTAAACTTGCACAGTGTCTGCCTATTGCCAATTCTGCCTCTCCAATCACTGGCGCCGGAACTTCAGTAATTGGCACTGTATATTCAACAATGTAATCTATATCACTGATATGTATAAATGAATCCCCCAATGTGCGGGGCATATTTTTATTAATTTGTGCCACTACAAATTTGGCATTTTCCGCCGCAGCTTTTATATAGTCTACTCCAACCCCAAAGCTGCAAAAACCAAATTCGTCCGGTTCTGTGACCTCAATCAATGCAACATCCACTGGTAATGTGGTTCTGAAGAGAGACGGAACCTGATAAAAAAAACATGGAGTAAAGTCTGCCCTTCCCTCTGCAACCGCGTTTCTGGTCGAGTTTCCTACAAAAATTGAATTATACTTAAAATGATTTTCCATTCCTTTTTCTGCATATGGAGCCGGTCCCAACGGGAGTAATTGCACAATCTCCACATTTTCATACTTTTCTTTGTTCTGTACCAGTAAATCGACTAAATAAGATGGCTCCGCGGAACAATGTCCTATTACAACCCGGTCTCCAGGCTTAATACATTCCAGGGCTTTTTTTCCTGAAACTCTTTTTTGATTCAGCGTCTCGTTAGTATACATGAAATCACTCCTTGTCTTTGATGATATTACGATAATATATTTTCTACATTACATTAAATACCATACTGGACAACTCCTGTAAATGGGCACGGAATGAGTGGTAATTCACATTGAATAATTAGACTTATATATCAATATTCTTTGTTCCTAAATGCCTCAATCATTTCATAAGTAATACTCAAATCGCTTAATTCATGTGGTACTTCTGACCGCTCAAACCAGGCAGCATCAGAAAGTTCTTTCTGGTCTAAACAAATGGTCTCGCTGCCTTTTAATTCAGCAAAATATCCGACAATAACTGACCCTGATATCCCCCAGGGCTGACTGCCAAAATATTTTAAATCACTTATTTCTAATCCCACCTCCTCCTTTACTTCCCTTTGGGCTGCTTCCTCTAATGTCTCACCAATTTCTACAAATCCTGCCACTAGACCATGAAGATCAAAATCCCGATCCGCATATTTTGTCAAAAGTAATTTCCCCTCATGAACTACAGCCACCATTACCACGGGTGCTATCATCGGATATTCAATATTTCCACATTCATTACATATTCTTGCTCTTTCATGAATGCTGTTTTCTAATGTGTTTCCACAATATCCACAATAAATCCGCTTACAATACCAGCCGTTCAGGTGATACGCCGTAATTCCAGCAAAGATTTGCCACTTCTCCTTTAATTTATATATTGTATTAATAGGTAGATAAGTTAATGTTCTACCCTTTAAATCTAAATATTCCAGATCCCGAATCAAGAAAAAATGCCTGTTATCAATAGAAAACAGATATTCTGTAAGTCCTTCCACTTCTTCCGGTGAAGCATATAAATCACCAAAAAACGGGAGAGTAACAGCATTATGTTCCCCAATCGTAAGTAAGATTTTATTTGCTTTAAAAGAAAAAAAATAATCATCTGCCGTTGGTTTGAGTTCTCTGAATTGATTGTCTAATAAATGAGGTTTGATATCTTGTAACATAACACACTCCTTTATTTTTTAAAAATATCCAGCGCCACAGTGTAGCTGCTGGATATTTATTTTATAGATGCGGCAGATTTTCTCTGTACTTCCTAAGATAACTCTCATTAGCGTTCTCAATCTGTCTGTCCAGATTCTTAAGCATTCTATCTTTGTCGCCTGGTAAGTTCCCGCGCACCTGTATCATATTAGAAGCCCCATCTGTAGCAAAATACTCTCCTCGTTCCAGATGCTCAATTAGGGTGCGAAGTTCTTTAAGTTTTTCTATTTCTCCTTCTTCTTCCCAATTTCCCTTCTGGATCTCCTGGTACAGTTCGGAGTTTGGATAGATTGTCAGCATTGAAGCATCAATAATCTTAGGGTGTAATTGATTAATAACCTCAGCCGTTTTTACCGCATTTTCATGTCCCTTATCTTTACCAGCAATGCCTGTTAAATAAAAGAAATGGTATCCCATGCCAGCCTCATCCATTTTTTTTGACTGCCTAATAATTTCCGAAGAATCATAGCCTTTATTCATGAATGCCAACGCCTCATCATAGCCGGTCTCCACTCCAAAGGTAATGTCATCGTATCCCAGTTTATGCAGCTCTCTTAACTCATCAACCGTTTTATTTGTAACATCTGTTATCCTCCCAAAACATCCGATTGACTTAACCTTCGGGTAATATTTTCTAACCATGCCCGCTAATGTCTTAAGCTTATCAAAACTTAAAACAAACGGATTTGCACCGGTAAAAAATACTCTTTCCGCATTTTTGTACATCCCACTCATTTCTTCCAGATCCCCCTCGACCTCCTTCAGAGGACTCATTTTAAATTTGAACGGTAAATCCTCATAAAGAGTACAGAATTTGCAACTGTGGTGTGTACACCCCGCCGTAACCTGGATTAAAGCGGAATATGCTTCATATGGTGGTCTCCAAATCGTTCCTGTATAGTGCATAAAAATCTCCTTTCATTATTCCCTATTCAGTCTTTTTGTTATATCATCTACTTTATCAAGCTTTTCCCATGGTAGGTCAATATCGTCCCTTCCAAAATGCCCATAAGCCGCTGTCTGTTGATAAAGTGGCCTTCTTAGATTAAGGTTTGCAATAATCGCTTCTGGTCTTAAATCAAAAACCTTGTAAACCAAATCTGCTAATTGGTCATCGCTTATAATGCCAGTTCCAAATGTATCTACCAAAATTGATATAGGCTGGGCCATACCTATTGCATAAGATAACTGTATTTCACATTTCAGTGCTGCTCCTGCTGCAACTAAATTTTTTGCGATATGCCTTGCCGCATAGCTTGCACTCCTATCTACTTTTGTCGGGTCCTTTCCAGAAAATGCACCGCCGCCATGTCTGGAAAAACCGCCATAAGTATCAACTATAATTTTTCTACCTGTTAAGCCTGTATCGCCTTGCGGACCACCAATGACAAACCTTCCCGTAGGATTAATATAAATCTTCGTATTACTGTCAATTAAATGAACCGGTATGGTGGTCTTAATCACCTGCTCAGTAATATCTTCTACCAATTTAGCCATTTCGACATCTGGGGAGTGCTGCGTGGATATGAGCACTGTGTCAACGCGCATTGGGACTCCCTCTCCATCATACTCCACTGTAACCTGTGACTTTCCATCTGGTCCAAGATATGGCAATTGCCCCTTCTTTCGTACCTCTGTCAATTTTTTAGTCAGTTTGTGTGCTAAATCAATCGGGGTCGGCATATAATTCTCCGTCTCATCGCAGGCGTATCCAAACATCATCCCCTGATCTCCGGCACCGGTTCCCAGCACTTTATCGGTACTGCCATGCTGCGCTTCAAAGGATTTATTTACGCCCAAGGCAATGTCAGGAGACTGACCTTTGATTGTTGTGATCACTGCACAAGTGTTTGCATCAAACCCATATTGGGGATCGTTATACCCAATATCACTTATTGTCTTGCGAACAATATTTTCAATATCAACGTAAGCCTTCGTAGTAATCTCTCCCAATACAAATACTGCTCCAGTGGTTATTGCTGTTTCACAGGCTACTCTGGCCTGCGGGTCCTCCGCTAATATTGAATCTAAAATAGCATCAGAAATTTGGTCGCATATCTTATCCGGATGGCCTTCCGTAACTGATTCAGATGTAAATAAGTTTTTCATATTGTGTTTCCTCCTTATGTTTGAACCTATCATATCACCATGCAAATCAAAAATAAACTACTGACTTTATTTGTATATTATACTGTAAAAAGTATATAGTTACTTTTTGTATAGTAAGTCACCAAAAACATAGTACCTTGTATTTTCCCATCTGATATATTATAATAACATCAGATTAGGAGGTAAATATTATGGAAAATCCAACTGGAACCACCCACTGTGTTGCCATGTCTCACCTGCAAAAAATCATTGCTGGCAAATGGAAAATAATTATTTTATGGTATCTATCAACAGATACTATGCGCTTCGGGGAACTACAGCGACATGTTGGAGACATTACAATCTCAACACTCACTAAACAACTAAGAGAACTAGAAGATGACGATTTTGTTTACAGGAATGTATATCGTGAAGTACCGCCGAAGGTAGAATATTCTCTTACTGAAAAAGGAAAATCTTTTATCCCAATTTTGCAAAGTATGAAAGAGTGGGGGGAACAACACCTTATATGACACTTTAAACAAAGGAGATCGCAAAGTAGCAGAAGATTTACAGTCAATGGATATCCAAATTTCGCTTCCATATAAAGCCTGTAAATCTGCTACAATTTGCATCTCTCCTATTTTTTTACCACTCCATTAGACTTGTTGCCCAGCTCAATCCACCACCAAATCCAGAAAGAATTATTTTGCTGCCTTTTTTTAACTTCCCTTCTTTGTTCAGTTCATCTAATAAGATTGGTATACTTGCCGCCGAGGTATTTCCATATCTCTCCAGATTCGTAGGGAATTTAATTTCCTCAACACCAAGACGTTTTGCCACGGTATTAATAATACGTTTATTCGCCTGATGCAAGATAAAACAGTCAATATCATTTTTATCACATCCAGCTTTGTCGAGCACCTGTTTAATACTTTCCGTCACCCTTCTCACCGCAAACATGAATACTTCCTGACCATCCATTGCTACATATCCAGGGCGGAAGTCTTTAGGATTAAAAAGATTAGCGGTCTGACGCGCATCGCATGTAAGGTTTTCACCCAGGCCACCGTCAGTACGCTGAACCAATTCAAAAAGCCCTTCGGAATCAAACTCTGCGACAGCTGCGCCAGCTCCATCTCCGAATAAAACCGCCGTTTTTCTATCTTCCCAATCAACAATTCTTGATAGAATTTCAGCACCTACAACAAGTGCTGTTTTATATATACCGGCAGTCATATAAGCATATGCTGTATTTAATCCGCACATAAACCCCGTACACGCAGAATTCACCTCAATGCACATGGCTTTTTCTGCCCCCAATTCTTTCTGAACCAGACATGCTGTATTTGGCATACTTACATCTGGTGTTAATGTACCTACGATAATCAGGTCGAGATCTGCTGGTTTTATATTGGCCTGCTTTAATGCCTCTTCCGCTGCTTTAACAGACATGCTTACAATAGTCTCATCTTCCGCAATTCGCCGTTCTTTAATACCCGTTCTACTTGAGATCCATTCATCACTTGTGTCCATTATCGTAGCCAGATAATCATTTGTTACCACTTTTTTAGGAACACATTTTCCCGTTCCGATTATTTTTAGTCCCATATTATCACTACCTTTCTTTAGACTGTATGTATTCCACAATTGGTGTTTCTGCCTCGTTAGGAATTGGACTTTTAACCAACAGGATAGTGTCCTCCTCATGCTCCTTTTCATAATTGATATAATCCTCCAGGCTAGACACAACAATTACATTCAACCCCCGATCCTGGCAGGTGATGCTCAAGGAAATCAAGGATTTATTAACTGACCCCGGAGAAGCAATTACTAAGGCATCGTGAATTCCTTCCAATTCCTCATTAGTAAGCGAATTAATCTCTACTACCGGGCTTACCTTGCTTGCAACCCACATACAGGTTGTATTTAAAAACATGTTTTCTCTGTCAGCATACTCTTCATTGATAAAAGAAAAAATTTCCTGTACCTGTTTCGGTAGAAAAGTAACATATGGTAAAAGACAAATAGGCTTTCCATTCTGGTGTTCCTGGATACGCTCCCTGTAATTTTCCATTTGTACCATAATCAAATCTTCCGGAAAAAGAGATTCAAAATTTTTAATAATAATATGATTAGGCTCACATAGAAGCACATACTGGTAATCAGGGTCTGCTGCCTCCAGATGCGTCCTCACTTTCCTTACAAATGGGCATGGTTTGTCAATGATTTCGATTCCATGCTCTCTAAGCACCGCCTCTTCATTTGCAATTGAATCATAACCAGAGTTGACTACTATGTAGTTTCCTTCCAGAGCTTCTTTATAGTTTTCTACCACGTCTACATTTAAAGACGCCAGCCAGTCCAAATCAATTCCAACGTGTCCCTGGTCATTACTAATCCAATCCTTAATAATACAGACCTTTTTTTCTCCGGTCCTTTTTGCCTCCTGCATCATCGGAATTAACTGCTGCAAAAAAATCTTATCCAGCCATCTGCACCTTCCATCATTCTTTAACATTTTTACTTTCATCTCAATTTCCTCCTACTTTATATTTTTTACATATATATCAACCGCGAGGTTGATACCATCTTTAACGTTCATTTTCTGTTTCCACTGGATATCTTTAGCTGCATTATTAAAGTAAATAGCATGGTTTGAGAGAATATTAATCTCTCGAAGGGAAAGAACCGGTCTGTTTGTCTTAAAAATGGCGTTCAGGATTTTATTAATTCTCATACGGGCTCTGATCACCATTTTTGAATAAACTTTCTCTGGATATTTGTATCCCAGACGTTTTGCTACAATCTTCACTACATCGTGGACACCCACAGGGTTTTCTTCTAAGCTGACATATTTTTTCCCAATTGCTTTGTCATTGTCCATTGACTGTATAAATAATTCACAAAGGTCGTCTACAAATACAATAGGAACATTTTTCTCTCCTCCTTTGACGAGAAAATCCAAGCCGCCTTTCAACATTTTGATAATCATGGGCATAAAGACTTTATCATAATAACCGTATATATATCCCGGATATATAATTGTCGCCCGTAGGCTATTCATATATTGCTCCACCACTTTTTCCGCTTTATATTTGCTTATTGTGTAATATGAGTACAGCGGTTTTTTATAAGCCTTATAATTTCGTGCTACGATGGAAGAACAATACAAAAATCTGCATGATGGATTGTATTGAGACAGCGCTTCGCATATATTTTTTGTTCCACCGGCGTTTACCTGTTCCAATACCTTTTTAGAAGCCGATGATACCTGTGCAGCCAAATGAATACATACATCTAATCCTGCAACAAATGATTCCAACGTATTAAAATCACAGATATCTCCATATACTAATTCAATTCCTTCTTTCACCAAAAAATCGTGTTTGCTGTTGCGCCTGACAAGGCATCTTATTTCATATCCTCTTTCAAGCAAAATCTCTGACATCCTTCTTCCCAAGCCGCCAGTTGCTCCTGTAATACCTATTACCATGTTTTTCTCCCTTCTTTTATCTGATTCTTTCATAATCCTTTTTGGATTTAAAAGTGTATATGCCAAGATAACCCGTGGCATGAGATTTACCGTCCTGAATCACATTGAAAGCTACATACGAAAGTCCTCCAGTTTTTTTACCTGCCGGTATTGCCTGGATAAAATATGGCCTGCTCAACTCAACATATTTTACGAAGTGGATCAGGCTGGTGGTCAACGTCATAACACCCCCTAAAGGAACTCCTGCCATATGTAGAGAAGCGATGGACGCCTGTCGTACCACCTCAAAAAGTTTAATACCGTCCAGATGGTCAGAAACATGGTCGCTGGTAATTTCGTTTGTCTGGCTAAACCCAAGAAAATACAGCATATTTCCATACCTCTCCGGATAAGAAATCATAACGTTTTCTTCTTCAACTTTATGTACATACTCCTTTGGTATCGGCATCCCGTTCTTTATCAACATGGATTCCATATATTCCGGCATTTTTATTCTTCCAATCACGCCTACCGTTTCCTCTGGCTTTTTATAATTCCATCGTGGCATTGAAAGAATTTCGTCCGTTGTTTTGCCATACATATCATAAAAAAGGTCTTTATTTAAAATCTGCTCCTGGGAATCCATAGATAATGTCATTTTTTCACCTAAACTAAGTAACAGAAGTTCTACCTCGCGTCGATTCTGAACAACAATATCAAATTCCGAATGGTCCTCTTTGGGGTTAAAACAAACGTGGTAATCTGCGCTGCTGTCTCCAAATAAAACCACATCCTCTTTTTCCTTCATTACAGTATTCATATTATAAACTCCTTTCCATTACATACTTAAACCATATTCGCCCATGTGTAACATGCGGGCAACATATGTGTTATCATAGTCACCATTTCTATATACATCATCGCGCAGTATTTTTTCTAAAAACGGCAATGTTGTTTCAACCCCCTGAATAACCGTTGATTTCAGTGCTACCTCCATCTTTTTGATGGCTTCTTCTCTGTCACGACCGTGAGCAATGATTTTTCCCAGCATGGAATCATAATAGGGCGGAATTTTATAACCGGAATAGATAAAAGTATCCACTCTAATATCCGGGCTTCCCGTTGGCGGAATAAACAGGGATATCTTTCCCACACATGGTCGAAAACCTAAGTCTGCATTTTCCGCATTAATTCGGCATTCAATAGCGTGTCCGCTTGTGTTTAAATCAGACTGTGTAACCTTTAATTTCTCCCCATCAGCTACTTTAATCTGCTCTTTTACCAGATCAAACCCAAATACCATTTCTGTTACAGGGTGTTCAACCTGAATTCTGGTATTCATTTCCATGAAATAGTATTTCTGATTCTGGTAATCATATATGAATTCAACAGTTCCTACTCCAACATAACCAACTTTTCTGGCAAGACGGACCGCTGCTTCACAAATATCACTTCGGAGATTCTCATCCAGGAAGGGAGCCGGTGACTCTTCAATAATCTTCTGCATATTTCTCTGTATAGAGCACAGCCGCTCTCCCAGGTGCACATAATTACCGTGTTTATCTCCCAGTATCTGAACCTCAATATGTTTAAACCTCGGAATATACTGTTCCAAATAGACACCATCATCACCAAAACTAATTTCCGCTTCCTTTTTTATAATAGAAAATTTTTCGACAGCCTCTTCCAGACTGCAGCACACTTTAATCCCTTTGCCCCCGCCTCCACTGGAAGCTTTCATAATAATTGGAAATTCCATGTCTTTTAAAATGGATTTTAATTCTTCCACGTTTTCAATAGACGTATCACATCCAAAAACAACCGGAACCTTTGCCTCCTTAGCAATGCTCTTAGCCTGCAGTTTATCGCCCATGCATATAAGGTTCTCAATACTCGGGCCAATAAAATTCAGATGTTCATCTTCGCAAAGTTGCCTGAATTTAATACTTTCAGACAAAAAACCGTATCCTGGATGTATGGCATCACATTTCGTCAGTTTAGCCACCTCAATGATATTGTCCATATTCAGATAACTTTTCGCAGGAGACCCCTCTCCAATCTTGTATGATTCATCGGCCAGCATAATATGCAATGACTCTTTGTCCGCTTCAGAATACACAGCAACGGTTTCAATTCCCAATTCTTTGCAAGCCTTAATAATACGGATTGCGATCTCGCCGCGATTGGCTACTAACACCTTTTTCATAAGTCACCTCTTATTCTGGAATTACTTTAAACAGCGACTGCCCAAATTCTACCATCTGTCCGTTTGATACAAGAATTTCACTAACCCTGCCATCAACTTCTGCACGCATTTCGTTAAATGATTTCATCGCCTCAATCATGCAGATTACATCACCTTTTTTTATCACAGTTCCTTCCTCAACAAAAGGGTCCGTTTCCGGGCTGGAACTTCGATAAAAAACCCCGACCATTGGCGCTGAAATAATCTGCTCCACTTCCACGGCAGGTTTTTTAGGGGCTGGCACCTCTGCCTGCACCGGAACCTTTACCGTATCAACGGGTGCTTCTAACGCTTTACCGTTCTTACTGATATTAATGGACACGTCCTTCATCTCAACCTGCAGAACACTGACGCTATTGCTCGTATAAAATTCAAAAACTCTTTCCAATAAATCATCTTTTTTCTGAATTGTTTCTTCCATAAATTATTTCCTCCTGTACTAAATAATTTTCCCTATTGCCTCATATTTTTCCACGCGTTGCCTTTTGATTTCCTGGCCTGTCAGTGAACTCATATCTGCCAGATACTTCATTAAATACCCCTTAATTATTTTTGCCTGTTCTGATACATTTGAACTGGCATTTGCCTCCGGTTCCGGAATAATATCATCAATGATGGAAAACTTCATTAAATCCTGTGCTGTTATTTTCAAATTCTCAATAGCTTCTTTTATTTTACTGCTATCCTTCCAGAGTATAGATGCTGCCCCCTCCGGTGATATAACAGAATATAATGAGTTTTCTAACATGAGAACTTTATTCCCATTTCCCAAGGCCAAGGCACCGCCACTTCCACCCTCTCCAATTACAACACTTATAATTGGAACCGTAGATTCAGCCATTGCTAAAATACTTTTTGAAATCGCATAACTCTGATTTAAAATTTCTGAACTGGCTGTTGGATCAGCTCCTTTTGTATCTATAAAAGTTATAATCGGTCTATGCAATCTGTTGGACTGATTAATTAATCTGACCACCTTTCTGTAACCAGTAGGTCTTGCCATGCCGAAATTGCATTTAATATTTTCGTCCAGGTTTTCACCGCGCTGATGGCCGATTACAGTCACCGGCATACCATGTAAAGTACCAATACCAGCCACAATTGCCTTATCATCCTCAATTAGCCGATCTCCATGTAATTCCACAAAATCCTTGAAGATAAGATTTATATAGTCTTTGCTCCTCGGTCTGCTTTCAGACCTAATAATCTGCAGCTTATCCAGAGGGTGTTTCACCGGTGCTTTTGATTTTTGATTTTTATAATGTTCATACTTTTCCTGAATTTCCTTGTTCTTCTCTTTTGTAAAGTAAGAGTGTCTGGTGTTTACACAAATCCTAATTAGATTTCCCAGATATTTTTGCTGGTCGGACCTTGAAACAATATCATCAATATGCCCATGCTGCAGAAGAAACTCAGCTGTTTGAAACCCCTCCGGCAAATCAGATTTTAGTGTTTGAGCAATCACTTTTTTTCCAGCAAATCCGATTATAGCCCCTGGCTCTGCTATAAGAATATCGCCTAAA
>ERZ894229.274-NODE-274-length-51779-cov-12.1835_pt1 | contig 51779 bp, 37 predicted proteins | sample MGYA00380295_ERZ894229 | MGnify/ENA primary metagenome ERZ894229 (study PRJEB32331, sample SAMN06328479) | human gut metagenome | biome: human gut microbiome; feature: stool | host: Homo sapiens | collected 2014-09-17 ... | reverse complement strand
TGAGGGATGATTATCTCGGTGTCAAACTTTCCCATGCCTGCGTCCTCAGACGCTGCTGGGAACTGACTGGAAACGGAAAGATCTTCCAGTTTGGCATTCGTTCGGGCGATCGCGAGGAATTTACCTGGGGCAGAACCCACGTCAAAACAAACCGCTTTGACTTTTCCACTCTGGAAGAGGTTGTGGAACAGCTCAAAGACAAACCGGTTTACTTCACCCTCGACCTGGATGTTCTGGATCCATCGGTCTTCCCGGGAACCGGAACACCGGAACCGGGCGGTGTCAGCTTCGACGAGCTTCGCCGCGCTGTTACACTGGTTTGTTCCAAACTGCGCATCGTGGGCTGCGATGTCAACGAACTGAGCCCACACTACGATCAGAGCGGTGTGTCCACCATCGTTGCATGTAAAATTGTCAGAGAGATGCTGCTTGCATTTCAAAAATAAACTTGATCAGGAGGTCATTTATCATGGGAAAAGTTTTAATCATCGGCTGCGGCGGCGTTGCTTCCGTAGCAATCCACAAATGCTGCCAGAACAGCGAAGTTTTTGAGGAGATGTGCATTGCAAGCCGCACCAAATCCAAATGCGATGCGCTCAAGGAAAAACTCGAGGGCACTACCAAAACCAAAATCACCACCGCACAGGTTGATGCAAACAACGTTGACGAACTGATCGCCCTGATCAACGAGGTAAAACCTGATGTTGTATTAAACCTCGCTCTGCCATATCAGGATCTGACCATCATGGATGCCTGCCTTGCTACCAAGACCCACTATGTAGATACTGCAAACTATGAGCCAGAAGATACTGCAAAATTTGAGTACAGCTGGCAGTGGGCTTACCGTGAACGCTTTGAACAGGCTGGCATCACCGCACTGCTGGGCAGCGGCTTTGACCCAGGCGTTACCAGCGTATTCTCCGCTTATGCTCTCAAACATGAATTTGATGAGATCAACTACATCGACATCCTCGACTGCAACGGCGGCGACCACGGCTATCCGTTCGCAACCAACTTTAACCCTGAAATCAACATCCGCGAGGTTTCTGCAAAAGGTTCCTACTGGGAAGACGGCCACTGGGTAGAGACCGAACCAATGGAAATCAAACGTGAATACAACTTTGATGGTGTTGGTCAGAAAGATATGTACCTGCTCCACCACGAAGAGATCGAAAGCCTTGCTCTCAACATTCCTGGCATCAAACGCATCCGCTTCTTCATGACCTTCGGTCAGAGCTACCTGACCCACCTGAAATGTCTGGAAAATGTCGGAATGACCTCCATCGAGCCAATCATGTACGAAGGCAAGGAGATCATCCCGCTCCAGTTCTTAAAAGCAGTTCTGCCAGACCCATCCTCTTTAGGTCCGCGCACCAAGGGCAAAACCAACATTGGCTGCATCTTCCGCGGCAAAAAAGACGGCAAGGACAAAACCTACTACCTCTACAATATCTGCGACCATGAAGAATGCTACAAAGAAGTTGGCTCCCAGGCTGTTGCTTACACCACCGGTGTTCCTGCTATGATCGGTGCTATGATGGTAATGACCGGCAAATGGAACAAACCAGGCGTTCACAACATGGAAGAGTTCGATCCAGATCCGTTCATGGATGCACTCAACAAATGGGGCCTGCCTTGGAAAGAAGACCGTGATCCGGTGCTGGTAGACTAATGGAAAAAATCTGCCTTTCTTCCTTTCCTACCCCCTATTTTCTGGTAGACGAACAAAGGCTTCGCAATAATCTTGCAGTATTACAGTCGGTGTGCTCGCGCACCGGCTGTAAAATTCTGCTGGCACAGAAAGCCTTTTCGATGTATTCTACCTACCCCATCATTCGGGAATACCTGGCGGGCACTACAGCCAGCGGCCTTTATGAGGCAAAGCTCGGTCACGATTATTTCGGCGGTGAGACTCACGTTTTCTCCCCTGCCTATCGTGAACAGGAATTTTGTGAACTCCTGAAAGTTGCCGATGACTTTGTATTCAATTCCCCAACTCAGCTTAAAAAGTATGGTCAGCGCGCCAAAGATGCCGGAAAATCAGTCGGACTGCGTGTTAACCCGGAATGTTCGACTCAGGAAGGCCATGCAATCTATGACCCATGCGCACCCGGCTCCCGACTTGGAACCACCCTTGCAAATTTTGACGAGTCGCTTCTTCCGCTGCTGGACGGTCTGCACTTCCATACTCTGTGCGAACAGAATTCGGATGACCTGAAAACCACTGCAGCCGCATTTGAAGAAAAGTTCGGTAAATATTTGCATGGATTAAAGTGGGTCAATTTCGGCGGCGGACATCACATTACCCGCCCTGATTACGATATCGAAACTCTCGTTTCGGTAATCGAACATTTCCGCGATACCTACGGCGTACAGGTTTATCTGGAACCCGGGGAAGCGGTGGTATATCATGCAGGATTCATGGTGACAAGCGTGCTGGAAACCCTGCACAACGGCATGGACATTGCAATCCTGGACACCTCCGCTGCCTGCCATATGCCGGATGTGCTGGAAATGCCATACCGCCCACCGCTGAAAGACAGTGGAGAAGCCGGTGAAAAGGCATACACCTATCGTCTGGGCGGCCCGACCTGCCTTGCTGGGGACATCATTGGAGATTACTCCTTCGATGTTCCACTAAAAGAGGGCGATAAGCTGGTATTCGAGGACATGGCACTGTACACGATGGTCAAGACCAACACCTTCAACGGGATGCCACTTCCTTCCATCGTATGGCGGGACAAGGACGGTCAGGGATGGCTTGTTAGACAGTTTGGATATTCTGACTTTCTTTCTCGTCTCTAAGCGGGTTGAACCCGCAAACTGTTCGCGTTGTCGGTTAAGTGCAAACCCGAGACTCTCGCTCTCGCGTAGGTCGCTTGTCTCCGACTGCGCTCGTTGGAAGAAAATAAAAGTTTTACTCAATTTTTTTCAAAAAATTGCGGTTTCCAAAGGCAGAGCCTTTGGTCGCACTCCGCAGAGTGCGAAACTCTTTATCGTTCAAGCACATTTTGGGGAGCTCGAGGACTTTTTCTCTTGCAAAAAGTCCTCGAAAACCGATTGCAAGTAGAGTGCGACCGCAAAAATTATCCAGTGGATGATTTTTGACGACGGAAATCTGTTCCGAATGATAGACGCTTCACTGTGTACAGGCACACTTGCCATGTGCCTGCGCACTGACGTGCGACTGCCGCAGAAGAACACTCTGTCTCTATTGTTTTTCTTTTTTATTGTGAAATGTCACAGGGGCGTTGCCCCCGTACCCCCACGAGCTTTTTGTAAAAAGCTCGACCAAAAACTTTCGTTCGCCTACGGCGCAAATACGGGCAACAAACAACATAAAAACCACCGACCTGATTTAGGTCGGTGGTTTTGTTTTACCCCAATTATGCTTTTGCCGCAATCAAACCTTCCCGATAGGCAGTCAGCAGATCTTCTAAGTCGGCAATCTGCTCCTTGAGCATCTCTCCGGTATCAGTATCCGCTACCATCAGGCGTTTGTCCAGTGTTGCTACCTGTTGGGACTGGGAATCAATATCCAGATTTTCCGAAAGTGCCGCTTCCATTCCGGAAAATGGCTGATGGGATTTTAAGCGCATTCCGTGGGAATTAAAGATCAGAGTATATCCTGCGATTCCGGTTGTTTTCTGGTATGCCTTACAGAATCCTCCGTCAATTACAATCAGTCGTCCGTTTGCCTTGAGCGGATTTTCTCCCTCCATGACGTGAATCGGGGTGTGACCATTAATAATATGAGAATTTTCCGAATACAGTCCAAACTCCCGCAACAGCATCCGGCAGACAGGCTCGGAATCCTGATAGCGATAATATGGATTCTTCGGTTCCTTCCAGGTGCTTTCATCGCTTAAGAAGGTTCGTTCAAAGGTCTTGACCACCCTTCCGGACAACGGCGAGTTGCTGCCACACCACAGATACCACATGAAGTCGAGCTCCTTCTGGGTGCGGTCATCCGAAAAATAAGCGCGGCGCGCAATCGAATCCGCATAGTCCATATAGCTCTTGCCCTGATAGATGCGTCCACCAAAATGCAGCGCTTTCAGGTTGCCGTCCTCATCCAGCGGAACACAGCCATGGAACAGCAAATTTCCATTAAATTTGCGGTACATGCTGCCATGATTATACAGGAAGGTCACATGACGCTGGAGCTGTTCGCTCTCCCGGAACAGTTTTTCCAGCTCATCCATGATTTCCCGCTCAGCAGGGTCGAGTGCATACGGGTCCATTCGGTTGATGGTAGGGAAACGCTTTTCTTTGAGCTCATGCACCACGCCATCAATCTCGATGGTCGCATCGTCAAAGTTTACCTTGTCCAGCAGCAGACGTTCCTGCATTCCGTAATCCGGATTGCGACGTATGATCTGACCTTCCAGCTTAAACAGAATGATGGAAATTGCCTTTTTCGCCGCCTTATTCGGGTCTGTTTCATCATACATCTTTTCGGCAAACAAAACCAGTGGACGCAGACTGATTCCGTAGCCCTGTTCCAGCACCGAGATATTGTTGTAGGAAAGACAGTTGCGTACTACTGCGGCAATACATGCCTGACTGCCGCAGGCTGCACCCATCCACAGAATGTCGTGGTTTCCCCATTCGATGTCCAGCGAGTGATGCTGCATCAGCATGTTGAGGATCGCATCTGGTCGCTCTCCTCGGTCAAAGATATCCCCCACAATATGCAGATGATCGACAGCGAGCCGTTTGATCAGACTGGACAGCGCAATGATAAAATCGTCGCCTTCTCCAAGTTTTAACAGGGTATCGATGATCTTCTGATGGTAAACAAACTGATTGTTGTCCTCATCTGCCTGAGCATGCAGCAACTCATCGAGGATATAGCTGTATTCGGACGGCATTGCCTTTCTGACCTTGGAACGGGTGTATTTGGAAGAAAGCATCTTGGCAAGATCAATCAGGTTCTGCAGCACAAACCGATACCACTCCTCGGTATTTCTTCCTTCCTCATTGATCTTCTCAAGCTTTTCTTCCGGATAATAAATCAGAGTACACAGACTGGACCGTTCTCTTGGCGTCAGTGTTCCCTCAAACAACATGTCTACCTTTTCACGGATAACTCCCGCAGAGTTATTGAGGATGTGAGAAAAAGCCTCATATTCTCCGTGCAGGTCGCTCATAAAATGTTCGGTCCCCTTTGGCAGGTTCAAAATTGCCTGAAGGTTGATGATCTCGGTACAAACCTGCTGGCGGGAACGATATTTCTCGGACAACAGACGCAAGAACTTGATCCGGTCATCAGTAATATTCATTTTGGCACCTCATTTCCTGATATTTTGATATAAAATAACCGGAAGCGAGCAAAACCCGACAGGTCTTGTCACTTCCGGTATTGGTTCATTATTTATCTGCCACAGCAGTTTTTATATTTTTTGCCGCTTCCGCATGGACATGGGTCATTTCTTCCAACCTTTTTGCCCTGACGTTTGATGGTTGCCGGAGTTACGGTACCATCCGAGCTGGTTGCAGTTGGCTGTGCTACCTGCTCACGCTTTGGAGCTTCCTGCGGCTGTGCCGAGTTTGGTTTGCGGAATGGAGCCAGCAGCAGAATCTTAACGGTTTCCTCGCGGATGCTTGCGATCATCTCGTCGAACATATCAAAACCTTCGATACGGTACTCAACAACTGGGTCCTTCTGTCCGTAGGAGCGCAGAGAGATACCTTTCTTGAGCTCATCCATTGCGTCGATGTGATCCATCCACTTAGTATCAACCTCTTTGAGCAGAACAACACGTTCCAGCTCACGGGTGATGCTTTCGCCCAGATCTTCCTCACGTTTTGCATACAGTGCACGGACTTTTTCCTTAACTTTGTCGCCCAGCTCTTTTTTGTTGACCTTCTTGAGGTCATCGCCGGAGATCTCCAGAACATCGCCTGCGATCATACCGATAAAGTAGTTGCGGAAACCTTCCATGTTCCAGTGTTCCGGTTCCACACCTTCCGGCATGTACATCTGCATTGCAGAATCAACGGTTTCATCCATCATGGACAGGATGGAATCCTTGAGGTTTTCACCATCCAGAACCTTGTTGCGCTGTGCATAGATGATTTCACGCTGTTTGTTCATAACATCGTCGAACTGCAGTACGTTCTTACGAATACCAAAGTTGCGTCCTTCGATCTTGCTCTGTGCGTTTTCGATGGTGCTGGTGAGGATTCTGTTTTCAATTGGCATATTCTCGTCGATCTTCAGAGAATCCATCATGTTGGTGATGCGGTCACCGCCGAACAGTCTCATCAGATCATCTTCCAGAGAGAGGTAGAAACGGGAGCAGCCAGGGTCACCCTGACGTCCGGAACGTCCGCGCAGCTGGTTGTCGATACGTCTGGATTCATGACGCTCGGTACCAACGATGAACAGACCGCCTGCTTCACGAACCTTGTCTGCCTCTGGACGGAGTTTTTCTTTGAACTCCTTGGAAAGCTCGGTAAAGCGTTTGCGTGCTTCGATAATTTCTTCATTATCGGTATCGCCGAAACCAGTTGCTTCTACAATCAGCTCTTCATAGTAGCCTTCCTTGCGCATCTGGTTCTTTGCCAAGAATTCAGCGTTACCGCCCAGCATAATATCGGTACCACGACCAGCCATGTTGGTTGCGATAGTTACCGCACCGTACTGACCAGCCTGTGCAACGATTTCTGCTTCTTTTTCATGATATTTTGCGTTGAGCACCTGATGCTTGATGCCATGGCGTTTGAGCAGGTTGCTCAGACGTTCGGAAGTTTCGATCGAAACGGTACCAACCAGAACCGGCTGTCCCTTTTCGTGGCATTCTTTTACCTGCTCAACAACTGCATTGAATTTTCCGTTTTCGGTTTTGTATACAACGTCCGGCAGGTCTTTACGGATTACCGGCTTGTTGGTTGGGATCTCGATAACGTCCATACCGTAGATCTCACGGAACTCCTGTTCCTCGGTCATTGCAGTACCGGTCATACCGGAGAGCTTTTCATACATACGGAACAGGTTCTGGTAGGTGATGGTAGCCAGAGTCTTGGACTCACGTTTTACCTCAACGCCTTCTTTTGCCTCGATTGCCTGATGCAGACCTTCGCTGTAACGGCGTCCGTTCATGATACGGCCGGTAAATTCGTCTACGATCATGACTTCACCGTCTTTTACAACGTAGTTGATGTCACGATGCATGGTTCCGTGTGCCTTGATTGCCTGGTTGATGTGATGCTGGATTGTGGAGTTCTCCATGTCCATCAGGTTTTCCAGGCCAAAGAATTCCTCTGCCTTCTTAACGCCGGCTTTGGTCAGGGTTGCGGTCTTTGCTTTCTCGTCTACGATGTAGTCTGCGTCGACAACATCATCGTGTTCTTCCTTGTCATCCAGCTCTTTTACCTTGTACATGCGCAGGCTTCTTGCAAAGCGGTCTGCAATCTTGTACAGGTCGGTGGATTTGTCACCGCGGCCGGAAATGATCAGAGGAGTTCTTGCTTCATCGATGAGGATGGAGTCAACCTCGTCGACTACTGCAAAGTAATGTCCGCGCTGAACGCGGTTTTCTTTATAGATCTGCATGTTGTCACGCAGATAGTCAAAACCAAACTCGTTGTTGGTACCGTAAGTAATATCTGCCTTGTATGCTTCCTGACGCTGTGCAGGCTCGATATCGTGGATAACCAGACCTACCTTGAGTCCCAACCAGCGGTATACCTTGCCCATCTCTTCCGAGTCACGTTTTGCAAGGTAATCGTTGACGGTAACAACATGAACACCTTTTCCGGTCAGAGCATTTAAGTATACTGGCAGAGTTGCAACCAGAGTTTTACCTTCACCGGTCTTCATCTCTGCGATACGGCCCTGATGCAGAACGATACCACCGATGATCTGTACCGGGAAGTGCTTCATACCAAGCACTCTCCATGCAGCCTCACGGCAGGTAGCAAATGCATCCGGCAGAATGTCGTCGAGTGTTTCACCGTTTGCAAGACGCTCTTTGAGCTTTGGAGTCATGTCTTTGAGTTCTTTGTCCGACATCTTGGAGTACTGTTCCTCCAGACTCAGGACCTTGTCGCGAATTGGATAGATTCGCTTTAATTCTCTTTCGGAATAGGTTCCGAAGATTTTATCCATTAATCCCATAGTATTTTTACACCTCATTTATTTTTAAAGGCTCTGCCTTGTGTCCACCCGTTTGCCAGAAAACCGGTCGTTGGTAAACCGGCAGAACCATCGGAAAAGGCTGCTTCTTTTAATATGAAAATAAGTCATAGCATATCTATGATATTGTAACTCTATCTGTACGGTTTTGTCAAACCTTCCTCGGGGGTTTCTTTAAATAATTTGTGTCTATTTTTAAAATTTAAATGGTCGTAAAACATTTCCCTATCAAAATCAGCCAGAAAAACAAAAAAGCAGCAGAAATACCGCGCCTTTTGGCACCGCCTTTCTGCCGCTTGGGTCTTATTTCAATTCGATGGTGTACTCAAAACCGTACTCAGCCTGCAATGCTTTTACCTTGTCTTCATTGTCCTCAATGAAGCTTGGGGTATAAACCGATTTGCCATCCTTTTTATAATCTTCCAGGATTGCTTCCAGCTTTGCCCAGCACTCTTCGCGTTTTTCCTCAGCAGTTTTTTCGAGGTTGATAACAAATTCTCTGTGTTTTGGAATTCTTGCTTTCATCTGTGGATTTCCTTTCTTCTGTTAGAGTTCCCCTTCATTTTACTATCTGAAAAGGGCATCGTCAAGCGGAAAAGAAAGATTTTTGCTCTTTTGCAAACAGAATCCCCTGTTAATCCAGAAGGCTGAGTGCCTGTTCCATCACCTGACCGATGTTATCCCGAATGACAAGGGAAGCTCTGCGGTCATACGGTGTCTGGGTCTTGTTGATGAGCACAAGTTCTTTTCCCTGATAGTACTGCAAGAGTCCTGCTGCCGGATAAACTGCCAGTGAGGTTCCACCCACGATCATCAGATCTGCTGCCATGATATAGCTGATGGCTCCTGCCATCACATCGTTATCCAATGGCTCCTCATACAGCACAACGTCCGGCTTGATAATACCGCCGCAGCTGCATCTTGGCACTCCTGCATCTTTTTGCTCCAGCATCTGACTGAGGTTGTATTTTTTCCCGCAGTTCATGCAGAAATTCCGATGGACACTGCCATGCAGTTCGCACACTCTCCTGCTTCCAGCCATCTGATGCAGTCCATCGATATTCTGGGTAATGACCGCGCTGAGTTTTCCCATCTGCTCAAGCTTTGCAAGGGCAATATGAGCCGGATTCGGCTTTGCATCCGGATAAACCATCTTGTCAAAATAATACTCAAAAAATTCTTTGGTATGTTGTTCAAAAAAGGAGTGGCTGAGCATTGTTTCAGGCGGATAGGGGTACCGTTTTGCCTGTTTGTCGCCATACAGTCCATCGTCGCTGCGAAAATCAGGGATCTGCGATTCGGTGGAAACACCGGCTCCACCAAAAAAGACGATGCGTTGGCTTTGCTTTATCAGTTGGGACAAGCTTTTGATTTCTTCGGTCATAAGGATACTCCTTTCCGGGCTTGCGCCGTAGGCGAGCAGGGTTTTAAAAAATAAAGTTTTTGGTAGTTGAAAACTTGTTTTCAACTTGCTTTTCTTCAAAAAGCTCGTGGTGTCCAGAGGCGAAGCCTTTGGTCGCCTTCCGCAGAAAGCGAACCACCCCAAAAACAAATAAAATAAAAAATCGATAGGGGCAGAGAGCGGAATCGATGCTGAAGTACGTCAGTACTCTGCCTGCGGATGCAGGCAGTTGCGGTTTGTTTTGGCAGCACCACGCGCAATTCGGAATAAGCGTTTCAAATATTTGGAAATCGTTTCTGCCGTCAAAAATCATCCACCGGATAATTTTTGACGATAGTTTGTACACACAATCGACTCTTGAAAACTTTTTCTCTTGCAAAAAGTTTTCAAACTTTCAAAAATGCGCCTGTACGGATAAAGTGTTCCGCACTCTGCGGAGTGCGGCTAAAGGCTCTGCCTTTAGAATCCGCAAACTTTTGTGTACAAAAGTTTGACAAAAAACTTTTTATCCTTCGCCTACTCCGCCAACAGCTCCAGCAATTTTACATTCCTTGCAATAAACTTGGACATCTGCTCAGCACTCAGCGGCTTGTGCGCCATCAGTGCAAGGTCGTAGATATGTTCACAGACAAGTTTACGGTTTTCCTCAGTCAGGGATGGAATCTTCTTGACAATCTCGTTTTCGCTGTTGAGTACCAGCGTTACCTGACCTTCTGGTGCAAAGCTTTCGCCCAATACCTTGTTCATATCCTGAATACGGCGCGCATATTCGGACAGCAGGATAACTGCCGGTGTTTCGGTCGCTTTCAGGCTCTCAACCTTGTATTCCAGCTTCTCATCCGGCAGGCAGGCTTTGACGCACTCAATCAGCTTGTTGTTTTCCTCTTCCTGTGCTTTCTTTGCATCCTCCGATTCCGCTTCCGGCTGAGAAACTTTCAGTGCTTCTCCCAAGTCTGCATCAATGCGCAGGAATTTCATCTCTTCTGGATTCTTGTATTCCAGCAGGCTGATGAAGTGAGGATCGATCGCATGGGTCAGTACCGCAGCGGTCAGTCCATTTTCTTTAAACATCGAGATGTACTGTGCCTGCAGGTTTTCATCGGTTACATAATAAATCTTGTTGCCTTCTGCTTTTGGATATTCTTCCAGAGTCTTGTATTCTCCATCGATGGTTTTGAACAGCAGAATATCCTTCATACGATCATAGAATTTTTCATCTTTCAGGCAGCCAAACTTGATAAATGCAGAAATATCATTCCAGTATTTTTCATAGCTTGGACGGTCATTTTTAAAGATCTGATGCAGCTTGTCCGAAACCTTCTTGGTGATGTGCTGGGCAATCTTCTGTACTTCGCCGTCATTCTGCAAAAAGCTTCTGGAAACGTTAAGCGGCATGTCCGGACAATCGATGACACCCTTTAACAGAAGCAGAAATTCTGGAATGATCTCCTTGATGTTGTCCGCAACAAAGACCTGATTGCTGTACAGTTTAACCTGACCCGGCATAACTTCCATGCGGTTAAGCTGCTTCGGGAAATAAAGAATACCTTTTAAGTTAAATGGGTAATCTACATTCAGGTGAATCCAGAACAGCGGTTCATTAAAGTCCATAAAGACTTTCTGGTAAAATGCCTTGTAGTCCTCATCGGTGCAGTCCTTTGGTGCTTTGAGCCACAGAGGATGGATGTCGTTGATCGGCAGCGGTTTTACAATGCGTTTCTTTTCGGTGCCGTCTTCGTTTTTCTCGATATTGCCGTCCTTGTCATAAACCGGACGTTCCTCGTCATGTGGATTGAGGTAGATTTCATATGGCATGAACTGGCAGTATTTGTGCAGGATCTCGCGGATTCGGCTCTCCTGCAAAAATTCCTGTTCCTCTTCGGTGATGTTCATGATGATGGTGGTTCCGTGTTCGGTGCGGGTACCATCCTCAATCTCATAGCTGTCTTCCCCTGCGGAAACCCAATGTACCGGTTTTGCTCCTTCTTTGTAGGACAGGGTCTCGATCTCTACAGTATCCGATACCATGAACGCAGAATAAAATCCCAGACCAAAATGTCCGATGATTCCGGCGCTTTCTTCGCTCTTTTCTTTATATTTTTCCAAAAATTCCTCTGCGCCCGAGAAAGCGATCTGGGTGATATAGCGCTCTACTTCATCCTCAGTCATACCAATACCGTTATCCGATACGATCAGCTGTTTTTTCTCGCTGTCAATGGTGACAATCACCTTTGGCTGGTATCCGTCTTCCAGCTGTGCCTCTCCAATTCCCCGAAGGCTTTCCAGCTTTTTAATTGCATCACAGCCGTTGGAAACAATTTCTCTTAAAAAGATGTCTTTGTCCGAGTACAGCCATTTCTTGATGATTGGAAACATGTTCTTTGAGTTAACGCTGATTTGTCCTTCGCGTTTCATAGCAATAACCTCCCAGCAAAATCCTGTGTTTTTTAAATTTATCCAAAAGTCGCAGGATTAATTCCATAATATACTTTGCGAAACTATATTAATTTTACAAATTTATTTTACTCTTTTACTCTGAAATGTCAACATCTAACGGAAAAAGTTTGCATTTTAGCCTTATTTTGTCAGTTATATCACAATGTTTTGCTCTTTTTCGCCATACTTTTCAACAAAAAGTTTCCAACATTCTTTTATAAGGTCGTGTAAAACCTGATTTTTTATCCATAATAAGCTTGTAAACATCCCGTTTTATGGATAAAAAACGCTAGATTTCCTTAATATTACTTTTTGTAATTGAAGTTTCCAAATTATTAACATTTTTATCTTTGTTATTTTTTTGTTTTATTACAGGGATTTTAAACAGTTTAAACTATATTTTCAACATATTCTCATTTGAGAGCACGCTTTTCGTCGATTTTTGTTATACAATTCGGATAATTACCCGAATTTTTATAGTTTTCAACATTATCAACAGTATTTTCAACTTTTATCCTTCAAAATTAACTCAAGAAAGGTATGAACAACTATGGTACGAGGCATCAACAAGCGCATCATCGAAATCAATGACACACAAAACCCTTATTTTGAACGCGCCGTGCTCTATCTCAAGGACAATCAGGCGGATTCTTCCAAAAAAGCACTGGAAACACAGGCTCAGAGTTTTCTGGGGAATTTACGGACATCAAAACCTGCATTCCTGCGTTCGGGTCTGACTAGCCGCCTGTGGTCAGCTGGGAAACTTCTACTTTCTGCCGCTGCCGGCTGTGCCCTGACCCTGTGGTTTTTGTGGTAAGCTGATATGCAGCTTTGGTCTAATCCAAAAACTGCACATTTCACACATCATCTTTGGGTATTCATGCACTCGCTTCTTTGAGAAAACAAAAGTTTTTGATTTCTCCTTTTTTTAATGGAAATCCTGCCAAAATATGTTATAATGAAAGATACAGATCATGATTTTATTTTTGTCGTGAATCATAAATTTTTGACATATTTTCGGAGGAATTATCAGTGTCCAGAGAATTTGCATCTGAGAAAACAAATCAGGAAAGTTCGGTTATTGCCGGCAGAAACGCCGTCATCGAAGCGCTGAAAAAAGGCCGCCCAATCGACTGCATCTACATCCTCAAAGGCATCGAGCGCGGCAGTATGGGAAAAATCATTGCTCTGGCAAAAGAGCGCGGCATTCCGATTAAGGACGCTGCCCAGCAGAAACTGGATACCCTTTGTGAAGGGGTTGTTCATCAGGGTGTTGCTGCAATGGCTGCCTGCCATGACTTTTCCACGATGGAAGATATTTTTGCAAAAGCCGGCGATCAGCCGCCATTTATCATTATCTGCGACAACATTGAGGACCCACACAATCTGGGTGCCATCATCCGTACCGCAGAAGCTGCAGGTGCGCATGGCGTTATCATTCCAAAACGCCGCGGCGTAGGACTGACCGCTACCGTAGCGAAAACCTCTGCCGGTGCAGTGGAATATATGCCGGTTGTCCGCGTAGCAAATATCGTCTCCACCATTGAGGAACTCAAGCAGAAAGGCCTTTGGATTTTCTGCGCCGATATGGACGGTCAGCCATGGTGTTCCACCGATATGGGCGGACCAATCGGAATTGTTGTCGGTGCCGAAGGCAGCGGTGTCAGCCGTCTGACCAAAGAGCACTGTGACTTTGTGGTATCCCTCCCGATGAACGGTCAGGTTAACTCCCTGAACGCATCGGTTGCCGCTGCCATTGTCATTTATGAAGCTGTTCGCCAGAGAAACGGCCTGCCTTCCTTCCACAAAAAATAATCTCCTGAAAGGGACACGCAAAAAGGAGAATCACCATGAGCAATCAATACAATGTCGATGACATCTTAAATGAGATTAAAGCCAAAAAAGCACGGCAGAACAAAGCCTCTGCACGTCCTTCTTACCGACCGGAACCTCGTCCGGCACGCAGACCGGTTGCTGAAAACATCGAAGATCTTTCGTTCGAACCTTCCCCTGCAAAACCGGCAGAATCTGCAAAACCAAAGGAAGAAAATGTCCTTTCCTTCCATTCTGACGTTAAGCCTGTTTCGGAAGCTGCTCCAACAAGAGAACCAGAAACACCGGTACAGACCATTCCTGTTTCGGAACGTCCGGTTCAGGAACATCCTGCTGAAGAAAGGACACCGGAACCTACTTCCCGTTCTGCTTCCTTTTCCAAACCAGAACCTGTTTCTCCTGATCCAATGAGCAGTACCGGCGTCTTTTTCAGTTCCCTCTCCAGCCACCGGGAAACGGTAAAAACGCAGGAGCACGAAGAATGGGAACGTCTGGAACGCCGCCGCAGAGAATTGCTGGAAGAGAAAAAACGCCTTGAAGAAGAGCAGCTTCGTATCGCTCGGGAACAGGCTTCCCAAAAGCAGGCAGAACCAGTCGATGAAATCACCGATTCCTTCTTCTTAGAGCAGCAGCCTGCAGACCTTCCGCAAAATCAAAGCAGCACCCCATTTGGAGATTTTGAACCGGTCACCCCTTCTCCAGAGCAGAAAGAAGCTTCGATGATGAAGGATAAAACCGAATATCAGAAGTTCTTTGTTTCTCAGGAAGAAGCTCCTAAGCAAAACACAAAGCCAAACACTCCCCAGCCTTCTTCTGAAGACGCTGTGTTTGATACTTCTTCGTTAAACTTTGATGGGGAATCGACACAGGAAGACATCTTCGCATCCACCCCAACCGGACTTACCGAAGAATTTGCTGCTGCGCAGATGTTCTCTTCTGCCACAAAATCCCAAGCAGACTCTTCCTCCCGTGCTTCCGCAAAATCTTCAAAGTCTTCGCAGAAGCACTTTCACATCGACCTTCCCGGAGATGCCGAGGAAGAAGAGGATGTACCCTCAGAAAAACAGCAATCTTCTCAAAAACAGGAAAAAAAGGGCGGGATATTCGGCAAGAAAAAAGCCCCGGCGGAAGAACCAAAATCACGGCTCGCCTCTGCTGAAGTCCCTGTTCCGGAAGATATTTCCGAAGAGGAAGAAGAGTTAGAGGATTATTCCTCTCCAAAGGATAAGGAAGCTATTCTGCGGGACATGAAAAGCATCAAAACAGGACTGCTTGTCCGCGTTGTTCTGATGGTTGTTCTGTTCTCGCTGTCTCTGTATCTGGCACTTGCTGCCCGCGACATCCAGATCGGTGATGAACTGCTCCCGCTGCCAACCTTTATCCAGCCGGAGCTGCATTTAAGAACGTATATGGTGGTTTCCTGTATCCTCAGTGCTATCGGCGCTGTCATCTGTTCCAACACGATCGGCGGCGGATTGCTCGCTCTATTAAAATTTAGAGCAAACACCGATACCCTGCCGATGCTTGCTTTGCTTGGTACCCTGGCCCAGGGAATCTGTTTTATTATCAAGCCGGAATACTTCAGCGTTGACAAAGCCGATTTTGGAAGCAACCTGTATCTGTTCTTCCCGGTCGCACTGTTCATCCTGCTGTTTAACCTGCTTGGAAAAATTCTGGTTATCCTTCGTATCCAGAATAACTTTAAACTTGTATCTTCCGAAAAGCTCAAACATGCTGCGGTATTCTTAAAGGACCGCAACCTGCTGCGCGACATCTCCAAAGGACTTTCGATGGAAGAATACACCATCGCTTATCCAGAAACCAGCCCATTCCTTGCAAACTTCCTGGATAATTCCTATTCCGAGGACCATGCAGAACGAATGAGCCGTGTGCTTGCCCCAATCTGTCTGCTTGCAGGTATCGTTCTGGCGGTGCTGGCTTACCTCTTTAACAAAAATATCGCAGAGGCAGTTTCCACCTTCACTGCGATCATGTGTGTCAGCGCTCCGCTCACCTCCACCATCGCAGCAAACCTTCCACTCTATCGGATGTCCAAAAAGCTCATCCCTGCTGGTGCAATGGTTTCGGGATATTCGGCAGTTGATGCCTTCTCCCGCACCGAAGCAGTCATTCTGGATGCAAAAGATCTGTTCCGTCCTTCCGACATCATCCTGCACGGAATCAAACCATTTGATCAGAGCAAGATTGACTCGGTTATCTTGGATGCTGCAAGTGTTGTCTGCAACACCGACGGCATGCTCACCGATGTATTTAATAAGATCATCGGTTCCAACAAAGCAATGCTGCGTCCGGTAGAAAACGTTACTTATGAAGATGCAATGGGACTTTCCGCCTGGGTAGACGGTAAACGGGTACTGATCGGCAACCGTGAGCTGATGGTAAACCACGGCATCGAAGTTCCAAGCAACGATTATGAGATGCGTTTTGTTAAAGATCGCAAAAACATCATCTATCTTTCTAACTCCGGTCAGCTTTCAGCAATGTTTGTCATCAGCTACCGTCCAAACAACCAGACCCGCGAACAGCTGGATCGTATGAACGAAAAGGGAATGTCCCTGATTATCAACACTTCCGACCCGAACATCACAGCAGAAAAGATTCATGCTGTTTACGACTTCCCGCTGGATCAGATCAAACTCATGCCTGCAAAATTCCATGCAGCCTATGAAGAACTGACTGCACAGAAGGAACACTCTCCTGCAAAGATCGGTTTTATCGGCTCCACCCGCATGATGGTAACCGCCATCCTCGACTGTATGACCGCAAAAACCGCAATCGATCAGGCAGTGCTGATTCAGATGATCGCTCTGGTCGTCGGATATGCACTGGTAACCCTGTTCTCGCTGATGGGAAATCTTTCCTACCTGAGTATTCTTCACCTGATTTTGTTCCAGGGAATCTTTGCTTTGATCGGAACCCTGATTCCAAACCTCAAAAAATATTAAGACATAAAAAAGGAACCGAAGAAAATCTTCGGTTCCTTTTTTTAAGCGGTTAAGATTGTTCACAGGAGAAGTCCCGTCAGGGAATCTCCTGTGTGCCTAGGGGATTCCCCTAGGGCAGATTATCCGTTATTCTTTTTCTCTTCCAGCCACTGGGAGAGTTCGTCGATATCCTGTTCGGTCAGATCATTGTTGTCGTACAGGGTGTTAACCAGACTCATAAAAGAATTTTTATGCAGTTTTTTGATGAAGTTCTTGGTCTCGTACTCCATGTACTCCTCACGCTCTACCTGAGGATAGTAGATTCTTTCTCTTCCGCGTTTTTCCGAGGAGAGAAAACCTCTGTCGATCAGTCGGGAAAGCAGGGTCAGCAAAGTGGAGATATTCCAGTTCTTTTCGTTGCTGATTACCTTCATTACATCATTGGTCGACATTGGTGGTGTGTTGTCCCAGATTGCCTTCATAACTTCCAGTTCTGCATCCGGCAATCTTCTCATTTTGTCAAACATATGTTCACCCGCTTCCGTCTGTATGGTTTTACAGACTAATTTTAGATTCATCCACATTTATAATTATTACCAATGTAACAGTCATTGTCAATGGATTTTTTGAAATTATTCAGTTTTAACCAAAATTTTTTCTAATTATTTGTCAGTTATCCCCCCATTTGACAAAGAAATCTCTCGCATTCCCGATACGATTGACATTCGTCTTGGTCAGATGATACACTGTTTGAGATAAAAAAAGAACGGACAAATAGTAAAGTATTTATTAGAAAGGAACTTTATGAATCAGAACTTATTTGCAGAACTTCCCCTCGTTCCTGAACTGCTGCGCGCTATCGGAGAAATGGGCTTTTCCGAACCGACCCCCATTCAGGCGCAGAGCATCCCACTGATTCTGGAAGGGCGCGATGTGGTTGGCCGCTCCCAGACCGGAACCGGTAAAACAGCCGCATTCGGCATTCCTGCTATCCAGATGGTTGACCCAAATCTTGATCGCCGCATGGCGCAGATCCTTCTGCTGTGCCCGACCAGAGAACTGGCGGTACAGGCCTGCGAGGAACTGAAAAAACTTGCTTACCATACCCGCGGTGTCCATGTCTGTGCCGTTTACGGCGGCGCACCGATCGAACGCCAGATCGTTCAGCTCAAGGATGCCAATATTGTTGTTGGAACTCCAGGCCGCGTGATGGATCACCTGCGACGCCGCACCTTAAAGATTTCCGAGCTGCGCATGGTTATTCTGGATGAAGCGGACGAGATGCTGAGCATGGGCTTTCGTGAGGACATCGAAACGATCCTGACTCAGGCTCCAGAAAATCGCCAGACCATCCTCTTTTCCGCAACCATGCCAAAGGAAATCATGAACCTGATCGACAACTATCAGAAAGATCCTGTTCTGGTGGAGATCAACAAATCTCAGGTTGCTTTAAACAGTATCGAACAGTTTTACTACGATATCCCAACTGGACGCAAGAACGATGCTCTGGGACTGTTGCTGCACTATTATGCACCATCCCGCTCAATGGTGTTCTGTAACACCAAAAAGATGGTGGACGACCTGACAGGCTGGCTCCTTGACCACGGATTTAAAGCAGAAGGACTGCATGGAGACATGAAGCAGTCCCAGCGAACCGTCGTTATGGATGCCTTCAAGGCAGGCAGAACCTCTATCCTCGTTGCGACCGATGTCGCTGCCCGCGGCATCGATGTGGATGACATCAACTGTGTGTTCAACTACGACATTCCGCAAAACGCAGAATACTATGTTCATCGCATTGGCCGTACCGGACGTGCCGGAAAAAGCGGCAGCGCTTACACCCTGTGCTGCGGACGAAATCAGCTCCGCCAGATGGAACAGATTCTTCGCTTTGCAAAAGCTCAGGCAACACTTGCTCCGGTTCCAATGCCAGATGAAATTTTGCAGAAGTGCCGTGAGGAAGGCGCGCAGAAACTCCGAACCTTCCTGACTGGAAAAACTGACTTCCCATATCTTGATATGGTGCTGTCGCTGATGCATACCGAGGATGAACAGGTGCCCACCTTCTCTGCAGAGCAGATTGCTGCCGCTGCGCTGGAACTTCTTTACGGAGCACAAAAGTCCGACCTTCCGGATGCAACTGGTTTAAACCGCGAGAAGAAGCGCCGCAGTCCAAAAGATTACGTCAAGTTTATCATTGACGCTGGCTACAACGCGCGGATGGTTCCAAACTTTATTGTCGGTGCAATTGCAGAACGCACCGGACTCTCCGGACGAGATATCGGAAAAATCGAAATCTTTGAGGACAACACCACCGTCGAGATTCCACAGGAACAGGCCGAAGAGGTTCTGTCCTCCATGCAGGACTGCCGCATCAACGGCAAAAAGGTTCGAATCTCGGTTCTCCCGACTGAAAAACGCCGCAAAGGTGCAGACCAAAAGGAGAAGTTCAAAAAGGATGGCAAAAAAGCCTCTTCCGAGAAATCCAGCTTTCAAAATCCACGCAAGCGCGGATTTTCCGAAAGCAAAAATAATTCCAAGCGTAAAAAAGCTTCCTACTCCGAGCGTTTTGCTTCCTACACCGAAAGCTCTCCGGAAAGCTCTTCCCAAAACGAAAAATTCCGCGGCAAAAAGCATAATAAAGCCCGCGGGAAATTCCATTCCAAACACAAATAGGCCCATTTGATCTTTCTTCAGGAGGTGTTCTTCTTGCCCCTTACCTTGACCCAGCACCCCTGCGGGCTGCTTGTAAAAGGTGTGACCGATTTTTCCCTTCCCCAGATTCTGGACTGCGGTCAGTGCTTTACCTTCTCGCCCATTCCGGCTTCCGATTGCATGGACGGCATTCTGGAAACCTGGAAAGGCTTTGCGTTAAACCATCCACTGACGATTTCTCAGCTGGAAAACGGTACCCTGCTGTTTCATAACACAACTCCCGAAGTATTTTCTTCCTTCTGGGAACATTATTTTGACCTGGACACCGACTATACCCACATTAAACAGCTTCTTTCTCAGGACAGTATTCTGCACGATGCTATCCACTACGCTCCGGGAATCCGTATCCTTCGTCAGGACGGCTGGGAAGCTCTGTGCTGCTTTATCATCAGTCAGAACAACAACATCAAACGCATCAAAGGAATTGTCGAGCGGCTGTGTGAGAGCTTTGGAAGCGCAATCGGCGATGGATTGTTTTCCTTTCCTTCTCCACAGACACTTGCCGCCGCTTCGGTAGAAGATCTTGCACCCCTACGTTGCGGCTTTCGTGCCAAATATCTGATCGATGCCGCGCAGAAGGTAAGCTCAGGTGAGGTAAACCTTTCCGCCATCCCATCCATGCCTCTGGAAGGGGCCAAGGAAGAACTGATGAAAATTTTCGGTGTCGGCCCTAAAGTTGCCGACTGCGCACTGCTGTACGGATTTTACCGTCTGGAATGCTGCCCAATGGACGTCTGGATGAAGCGTGTTTTTTCCCATCTCTATCCAAACGGGCTTCCCTCCTGCGCCAAAGATTACATCGGCATTGCCCAGCAGTATCTGTTCCATTACGCACGTACCTGCCCGGATGTCTTTCCTGCTGAGGAAAAGCTGAAAAAAACATCCCGCAAAAAGCAGGAGGTCTGTGTATGAAACAAATTCTCTGCCTGATCCTCACCTTTTCTCTCCTGTTCTGCGGCTGTTCCTCTTTTCAGTCTGAAAAAGTGGAACTGTCTGGATCGACGGAACAAACAGAGACCTCGGAAGAAAAGCCCTCTGAATCTTCCACACCGCAATCAGATAGCCCGGAAAACGATGCTCAAGAAAATACTTCCCGGGAAATTTTTCCCGACGAGCAAAATCCTTCCAAAGAAAGTCCATTTCTTCTCTGTGCTTACCTTCCAACCTCTTCTGCTCCGGACGACCTTTCTCCCTATGCCCAAAATATCGCCCTGCTCGACTACCTTGTCTTAAACACCGGTGTCTATTGGGACGAAAATGGTGAACTCCTTGTCTCCGATCATTTTTCTTCGGCTGTTCAGGCTCTGGATGGTCAAACCAAGCTCTGGTGTACCATCAATCCACAGGGAGAACTGATCCGTTCTCAGACTGCCGGCAGCACCATCGATACCGATGAGGAACGCCAGAATCTGGCACAGAATATCGTCGAGTTTGCAGAGAAACACAAGCTGTCCGGTATCGACATTGACTGGGAATTTCCTCTGGAAAGCGAATGGGAGGATTTTTCCGCTTTTCTGGTCACCTTAAAAGATCTGCTCGATACTTCTGATATTGGTCTTTCACTGGCTTTGTATCCGCAGGATATCCTGCTAGAACAGCCAGCAATTGATTCTATCGACCGCGTCCATGTCATGGCATATGACCAGTTTGACAGCGAAGGGCTGCACAGCACCATGCAGACTGCAAAAGACAGCATCGATTACTTTTTATCGCTGGGATTTTCTCCCGAGCAGCTTGTGCTGGGAATCCCTGCCTATGGAAGACCGTTGAATGCTTCCGCACAGTGGCTGCTCTATTCCGACATCGACCTTTCTGCGGTCTCTTCGGAAGACCCTAATCGTATCGGAGATTTCTTTTTTAACACCCCGCAGCTTGCTGCTGAAAAAGCACAATACGCAAAGGAACAAAATCTTGGTGGAGTGATGATCTATCACCTGCTGTGTGACAAAACAGATGAGGATTCTCTGATCTATGCTGTTTCAAACGCTGCTTTCAGCACCCAAGAAACCGAGTAAAAATATAAACATAAACACAAAGAGCCTAAGACCGATTACGGTTTTAGGCTCTTTGTGTAAGTTACGAGGATTATGAAATATAGATGAGTTGTCTGAAATGAAATTAAGCGTTGAATGCTTCTTCTTCGTCATCTGCAAGTGGATCGCCATAAACAACAGGTGCTGCTTTTCTGTTTTCCAGACGGCTGAAGATTGTGCCGCCAACATAACCTGCAAGCAGGCCACCAACTGCTGCCAGTACCAGTGCCAGAACCACTTTGAGTGGTGGGTTGAATCCGAATGGAGCAATCATACCAGGGATTGGGGAAGCAGTACCAGGAGCGTTGTTTACGATGCCCAGAGCTGCTGCTGCCAGACCTGCCAGACCGCCGCCGAAGAAGTTGGAAGTAAAGATCGGAATTGGATGTTTTGTAACGATGTGTGCCTGGGTCAGTGGCTCAAGCATAACAGCGATAATATTGCTCTTGTCGCCGTAGTGCATTTTGTGGAAGATCATACCGTTTGTGAAGGAACCACCGAAGCATGCGATTGCAGCAATACCCATAGGAAGACCGGTCAGACCAAGCATTGCGGTCAAAGCCATCGAGCTGAGTGGGGAAGTACAGATCATCTTCATGATACCGCCGAGCAGGAAGCCCATTACCAGTGGGGACTGTTCTGCTGCTGCGGAAATGGTACCGCCGATCATGGTCAGAACAGAGTTAACTGCTGGATCAACTGCGAATGCAACCAGTCTTGCCAGAGGAGCAACGGTCAGTGCACCGAGGATCAGGTCCAGACCAGTTGGCAGATATTTTTCAATGTATGGGGAAACAAGACCGACAATGTAACCTGCAATGAAACCTGGCAGAATTCCGTAACCGCCGCAGGCAAGACCGCCTACTACTGCAAATACTGGATTTGCACCCATGCAGATTGGAACCATAACGCCTGCTGCAACGCCGCCGAGGCTGCCTGCGGTTGCGCCAACTTCACCGAGGAATGCAATACCCAAAAGATCACCAGTGATGTATTTGTGTACTGCTTCTACCAGGAAAGATGCAACAGCTGCATTTGCCATACCGGACATTGCTTCGCTTCCTTTAGGAAACTTTAAGCTGAACAGGGAGAAAACGGCCAGTGTGAGGAGCAGGAAACCGACTCCGGAAAGAATTGTTAACATACTTGAAACCTCCATATGAAACTTACATTTTTTCGGTACATTTTATCTTGTGTACCTCTGTGATTGACTATGCCTAGATTATAGAGGGAAGATTTATAAAACTACAAAAAGTTACAGAAATTATTTTGTCAAAATACCGCGAAAACGCAACTTTGTTAAATTTGTTTAGTTATTCGGTGCAATCTCTGACGTGATGTACAACAAAAAAGGTTGTTTTCTTGTCTCTTGCAAATCTATGTTTCGTTATTATATCTAAATATTTTCCACATTTCTCTACGCTCGATTCTTCTATTTCATCGTTCCTTCATGAAAAATCCGCTTTTTTCTCATAAAATCCTTGTATCATTCCCGTTTATCACATTTATTCCCTGATCCGCTTTGAATCTTATTGTACCTGTCGTACAATAAGATTCCCTTTTTCTTCTCTTTTACTATCTCTGTAAACATCTTCTGTTGAATTTGATTAGGAATTTCAAAAAGTTACATCTTCCCATCTCCGGATTTCTATTAAACAAATAAAAAAAGCGGCCTGAAAATTCAGGTCGCTTTTTCGCTATTTTTGTTTCGATCAATTGGTACAGTAAAAGATCAGAGAGTTTAAAAAGTTTTTGAGCGAAACCTTGCCATGGCTGTCCGATTTTCCTCGGATATAATCCATCTCTTTGCGAATCTGCTCAAAACTGTAAATGGAACCTGCAAAGTCATGGAAGGTATCATTGGAATAATCTTCAATTCCCATGTTGGCAAGATTCGTAAGTCCTGCATTGACGGTACGGCGAATTCGCTGTTCCATCGACTTGGAGTTGTTGGGACTAAATTTGCTGCACAATTCGGATACGGTAAATTTGCCCGATTCCGGTCCCTGCTCAATCATATAATCGACCAGCGTGATAATATCCGCACTGCCGCTTTCACCGATGATGCCCAACTTTTGCAGGATAGAACGCAGCCGTTTGATGTGCGGCTTTTCTTCTGCAGGCTGCTCAGAAGCAAGGCGAATTTCCGGAATCGGTGCAGCTGCGGCATTCGGAGGCGTATCTTTTAAGAACAAAGACTGCATCTGATTGAAGGTTCGGCGCATCTGAATGGAGTCGATTACATTAGTCAGAACACGCACTACTTCCATACCGTTGACCGGCTTTTGAATAAAGAAGGTTACACCACACTCATACGCCTGGCTGATCATTTCCTTGCTGCTCACCTGGGAGAGCATGACATAGCTGATATCCGGATACTGTTCTTTTGCTTTGCGCACAAAGTTGATGCCGTCCATAATCGGCATAAGCAGATCCACCACCACGATATCCGGTGAAACATACGCCAGATCCTCCAGCGCGTCCATACCATTTGAGGCGGTTCCGCAAACCTCACCCAGTTTCTTCTGCTGAATGATAATTTTCAAAATGTTACATACACTCGCGTCATCATCTATCAGATAAATTTTCATCATGCTTCCACCTCCAAATTTTCTTTTGGAATCCGGATGGTAAAGTCGGTACATCCATCTTCCGAAGTTACACTGATGCTTCCCCCAAGCTCGGATTCCACAATATCCTTTACCAGCGAAAGTCCCAGTCCTCGACTGACCTGTCCGGTTTCATAGTTAATTTTGGTCGAAAATCCCGGCATAAAGATCGTTGGAAGATATTCCTCATCAATACCGCCGCAGTCGTCATGCACCCCGATCACATAATCTTCCCCGTCTTCCTTGCCGGAAAGCACTACCCGGGCATGTCTGTTTCCCGCTGCTTCTGCCGCGTTGTTGATCAGGTTTCTCAAGACTGACATCAGATAGTAATGCTTATCGGTATAAAAGTTTTTTTCCAAAACCACATCCAGCCGCATGTTTTGCCCATAGTCCCCAAACACGTGGCGAACACTTTCCTGCATGATACCAAAGATATTCTTCATCCACATGCCGCTCTCTTCCTGGTCGGTGTTGAGTGCATCGGAAATCCCGTTCATAATCAGGTAGTATTCCTTTTTCACCTCATGGATATCTTTCGCGACGGTCAGTGCCTTCTGGGCAATCTCACCCATTCCTTCTTTTGCATTAAGTTCATTGAACAAGCTATAAGAAACTGCCATCGTTTCCTCAATGCGCGAAGTATTCTTGTTCATCCAGATCACTTCGCTCTTGAGCTGTGAGGTCAACAGCAAAAGCTTTCGGTAACGAATCCGGTCATCTTTGCGCAGAATGGATAGTCCATACGCATCAAAGGATGCCAGCAACACAACTGCCAGAACCGTTCTGCCAATTCCCACAATCACCAATCGCAGCAAAACCGCTGTGGTCAGTGCATCGGTTCCCAGACGAACAAAGATTTCGGTAAGGTTGGAGATGACATCAATTCCCAGAATCGGCAGGAACTGTTCCAGACGGAAATGCCGGATCGGGAAAAATCGCACATAAATGGCAAACAGTCCGCCGTACATCAGATGGAAAAACATCTCCGGCGAATAGGACCAGAACGCCTCTGCTATCTCGCCGCTATGCAGCCACTCCACAATGCACCGTACCAGCAAAATACCCGGTGCTGTAATGAGCGTAACCGGGAAAACCGGAAAATGCTCAAACAAGAAAGCAAACAGCGGCAGACAGATAACCGCCAGAGATATCTTAAATCCATTGATGATAAGGTTGATGTTCAGCTGAGCCAGCACAATCATAATTGCCGCTGAAAGCAGGATCAGCTGCATCTTTTGTAATGCCGAGTCCTTTTTCTCATGAGACATGTTCTGTTTCCCTCCAATATATTTTGTTATAATCTGATATTACTCCATTATTAGGGTGACACAAAAATGAACATCTGTCAATAAGCCTCTGGAAAAGACTGGAAGTTGTCACCAAAAAGAAAATTGTGTTTTTAGTAAAAAAAGAGAGAGGAACTCTCCTCTCTCTTAGCAGTTTTTCGCTAACTGTTTGCAGCAATGACAACCTGAATTTCGTCTGTGTTTGCCTGCCCGATAATATAAGCGGTATACATAACTCCTCTTCGCGCCTGCAGGGAAAAGGAAATAACTGGACTGAGTTCCCCGTAACCTGGCAGATAACGTCCGCTGACGCGGTAATCACTATCATCGAGTTCCACATCTTCAATGCGAGGTTCAATCCGCAGTGGTGTGTTGACCACATAAAAGCTGTAGCTTCCCGGGCGCAAACGTCTGGAAAGGGTATTCTCTTTATAACGGACATCCGAGAATACCACTCTGCCGTCCGAGGTCATCATATCCAGTGCGGTACTTCCCAGCAGGAAATTTGCCATCCGCAGGCAGGCAAACCCACCCATCTGTCCGGAGCAGGAGGTATCATCAATTCGGCTTAGTTCCAGTGCTCCGGTCGACGCATTGTTAAGCAGCACAAAGGTAATCGTCTCTCCCGCCTGCATCGGAACTGTTTTTCGCAAGAGCACCGTTCGATTCGAGCTTGCATTTAAAACAGTAACGGTGCGGAAGCCCTGCCCAAAGCAGTAATATGTAGAAAAATTACCGAAAGCAAGGTTGGTAGCTACCCTCTGGGAACCGACATTCACATTGACTGCCCCTGCCTGTGTGGCTGCATGGAAAAACCTTACCCGGCAGCAGCGTGTTGTTGGCTGGTTTGGCGTATTGTTGGAAGGCGGAATCGGCTGCGGAAAACTTGGGAGCGTCTGTGGAGTATCTGGGATTGGATTTCCCGAACCGTCAACACTCGGAAAACTTGGCAGGGTCTGCGGAATGTCATCCGGCACTACTACCGCACTTCCCGAACCATCTTCACTGGGAAAGCTTGGCAAAGTCTGTGGAATATCCGCAGCGGACATCTGCCGCAGGTTGTTTTGATTTTCACTCATGGTTTCAGACCACCTTTTCTCAAAGGATACAAGAACCGGCTTCTCTATTTCCCGGGAAATTCATGCAGAGAATCCATTTCTTCTCCTTTTCAGAATATGAAAAGCCACTCATTTTGTGAAAATCATTCCACCCATCCTGCTCTTTTATATTCTTTGGATGCTTACAATCTTATCCGCAATATTTTCGCAGAATGCCGCATCGTGTTCAACAAACAGCATTGCCGCTTCCTGCTCCAAAAGCAGTTTTTCAATCTGCATTCTGGAAAAAATGTCGATGTAGTTAAGCGGCTCATCCCAGAGGTACAGGTGCGCCTTCTGACACAGACTTTTTGCAATCAACACCTTTTTCTTCTGACCCATGCTGTACTGCTCGAGCGGAATCTCAAACTGGGCTCGTTCAAACCCAAGATTGCGCAGGATGGTCATACACAGGCTCTGGTCCACTCCGCTTTTCAAAAGTTCCTCCTGTAAACTGCCCTGCAGTCCTGAGGTATCCTGTGAGACCACAGAAAAGGTAAGTCCAGAAGCAATCCGAAGTGTCCCCTGATAATCAAGTTCTTCTCCCGCAATTAGTTTCAGAAGGCTTGTTTTTCCGCAGCCGTTTTTGCCCTGTAAACAAACTTTCTCCCCTGCTCCAACTGAAAAGCTCACCGGAGAAAACAAAGGTTCTCCATCAAAGCAGACAGACAGTTCTCCGACCTCCACAAGCTTCTTTGCAAAATGCTTTTCCGGCTGAATCTTTAACTTTCCGACATTCTCCACGTTTTTGAGCAGTTTGGATTTTTCCTGTGCAGCATCCAGTTTCCTCATCTCGATCGACTTGGATCGCTTCATCATCTTGGCAGCTTTGTGTCCAATATATCCCCGGTCACAGGGACCTTCTCCTATCTTGGTTGCCTCCACCCGATCCGACCATTCGGCGGTGCGCTTTGCTGCTTCATGCAGTCGGCTGATTTCCTTTTTGAGCTTTTCGTTCTGCTCCCGCTCAGACTGAATACGGGTCTGATAATCGTGGTACCAGCCGCTGAAATCTCCTTTTCTGACCTCAATCTCATTGCGTCCGATGGAAAGGATATGATCGACACATCCGTCCAGAAAGGCTCGGTCGTGCGACACCAACAAAAATCCCTTCCGCCTTCTTAAATACTCCGAAACGATCTTTCTTGATTCAATATCAAGGTGATTAGTCGGCTCATCAATGAGTGGAAAGGAACCCTCCTGCAAAAACAGTGCAGCCAGCTGTAGCTTCGTCTTTTCCCCTCCGGAAAGTGTTTCAAACGGCCGCCACAAAGCATCCTCCTCCACACCCAGAAGAGAAAGCTCCCGCCGGATTTTCCATTCCGGACATCCCGGACAAAGCTCCTCCATCACTTCCATCGCAAGCCACTCCGGATGTTTTACCGGAAGCGGAAAATAAACAAAGGAAACCTTTGCTCCGATGCTTCCCCCAAAACCCGTCAGTCCATAAGGATGCTGCTGAGAGCCAAGCATCAGGCGCAGAAGGGTGGTTTTTCCCCGTCCGTTGCGTCCGGTCAGACCCAGATGCCAGTCGGTGTCCAGGTTTGCCGAGAGATTTTCAAAAACTGGTTCATAACTTCCTTCATAACAAAAACTAACATTCGATAACAAAATGATTGACATGACGTTTCCCTCCCAAAACTCAGGCAACAAAAATGGCAGCAGGAAATCCTGCTGCCGCTTTTTCAGAAGGGAACAAAAGGTCAAACAGAAATCTTATCCCGCAGAACATCTGTCTGCGAACACAAAATCCCGACACCTTTTTCTATATTCTGAAAATATGCACAAGCTTTGTTTCCTGCTGGCGGGCAAACGCAATTTGGGCACAGAAATTTTAAAGAATCTCTGTCCACCTTTTCGTAATCTGCATTTTACCCTTACTTGATTAGCAGGAAAATTTGCGCATATTTTCACCTCAAATCTTAAAATTAAAATCCTTTGCCAGTATAACAATTCGGCTTTGTTCTGTCAAGTGCTGCTGCAAAATCCACCTGTTTTCTTCCTGAAGGAAATCGACAATTTTCTTCTGATATGCTAAACTAAACTTACCGGGAATCTTTTGACGAAAAGAGGGGTATTATGAAAAAGCTGAATTATCTTTTCCTGATTCTGTTTGTGATTGATCTGATTATTCTGTTGGGATACGGGCAGGCGCAGGAAGAAAGACTGGCAACATACACTTATTATCGAGTTTGTTTTTACTGGTTTTATTTCTTCCCCATCGCCTATTTTCTGGGCGGATATTTGTTCGGACAGTTGCTCTTGCATAGAAGCCTCATTTTTATGTCTCCGACCGTGGAAAAGGTTCTTCTCATCCTGAATCTTGGCTTCCTTATTGTATATCTGGCAATCGCCGTCCTGTTAACGGTTCATGTTTTTACTGACTTTCTCCCATTAAATATTGCAGGACATCTTTCTTACTTCATCATGAGTATCTTCACCAAAGCATTATTTCTCTTCTCAGCTTTGGGGCTAACGTTGTTTGTCTGCCTTTCCAGCCGAAAAAGTCGAAAGGAAAGCCTTTCTGATTCAACCCTCTAGCTCTATCCCCATTTAAATTACAAAGCGGCAACAGGGAATCCTGCTGCCGCTTCTTTTTATAAAATTAGTCCAGTTATGCATTACTGCTGCAAGGTTGCAATGATGGATGGCAAAAACTGCTTTTTGCGCGATACCATACCTGGAACCAACAACCCATCGCTTGGGATTTCCTCAATGTGATTGGATTGCTTGAGAATCTCTTCTGCTTTTGCTCCGCTGCACAAAACGATGCTGTTTTCCTCGATGATGTTGGTCAGCAGGAAGAACAACATAGTAGAAGGGTCCTTTTCGGTTTTTTCCTTCATCAGCTGCTGCAATGCTGGAATTTGTGCGCGCAGACCTGCTTCGCTTACCGAAGTGATCTGTCCCACGCCAAAGTTTGCCCCTGCGGTGCAGAAGGTCTTGTAGTCCTGATAGAAGATCTCCTCGGTGGAGCGGGAGGACAGGTCGCTTCCTGCCTCAAACATCTGCTGTGCATAGGTCGGAATGTCGATCTTTGCGATCTTTGCAAGTTCCTGAGCCGCTGCACGGTCCACTTCGGTACAGGTTGGAGAACGGAACATCAGAGTATCGGACAAAATTGCCGAGCAGAGCAGTCCTGCGATGCTCTGTTCAATCTCGATGCCGTTTTCGCAGTACATCTGGTAGATGATGGTTGCGGTGCAGCCAAGCGGCTGGTTGCGGAAGTAAACCGGATTGATGCTCTCCAGTCCTCCCAGACGGTGATGGTCAATGATTTCCAGAATATCTGCACATTCCACACCATCCACAGCCTGATTCTTCTCGTTGTGGTCGACTAAGATGACCTGTTTTTTCTCGGTTGCAAGGAAGGAACGCTTGGACAGCTGACCGATATAGTGGTTGTTTTCGCCCAGAACCGGGAAATAACGGTGACGTTCCTTTGCCATGACTTCCTTGACATCATCGGTATAATCGTCCATCGAGAAGGACAAGATACCGTGCTGGGTCATAAAGAAATCAACCGGCATGCTCTGATTAATCAGTCTTGCTACCGTATAGGAATCATATGGGCTGGACAGAATGATGCAGCCCTTGTTTTTTGCGCGCTCGATGATGGTCTCGTTTGGTTCTGCATTGGTGCACAGAATAATGCAGGATGCTCCGATCTCAATCGAGAAAAACTGCGACTCAAATCGGTTACCGATGATAACCATGTCATGCTCTGCCACATAATCCACCATTCGCTCCGGTGTGTTTGCTGCAATGGTAACGCGTCCTTTGTCAAAGGTACCGCTGACATCTCCGCAGATTACCTTTGCTTCCAGCACCTTGACGATATTTTCATACGGAGTCTTTGCTTTGGATACGATTCGGTTGTCGTACACATCCATATCGGATGCTGCGATGTTGGAAATGGTAATGATACCTTCCAGTACACCCTCCTGATTGGTGATACAGAGGGTGCTGGCTTCGTTTTCCTTCATGGTGCTGTACGCCTGCTTGATGGAAATTTTGCGGTCCACGCCCGGAACTTCCTTGATCTCCATATCCGAAACACGGGTACGGACATTGGAAAGGTACTGTGGACAGTCCACTCCAAAATAGGACAGAGCAAAAGCAGTTTCCTTGCTCACTTCACCCGCACGCTTTGGAGTATAGGTCTTGCCGGTCATCTTTCGTTTTAAGTTTGCGTAGGCAATTGCGGAACAGATGGAATCGGTATCAGGATTTTTGTGTCCGATGACGATGATTTCCTTTTCCTGATTCAATGTCTTTTCTCCTCTCGTTTTTCTTACATTTCTATTTTATGTCGGTTAAATACTGCTTTCATCTGCAAAAACTATACCATACTTTCGGCCTCAGTACAAGAATTTAGTTTGTTAAAGTAAAAACAAATCCCAGGCTGAGCCTGGACCCTGTTCGGCTTCGCCGCAATCTTTCGGAGAATGGAGTGAAACGATATTCTTGGGGGCAATGAATGCAAAGCCAGTTTTGAGCAAAGAGTAAAACATTACCCATTCGCCTATAGCGTAAAGACGGGTAGTTGGGTAAAAAAATGAAGTTTCGGTAGTTGAACATTTGTTTTCAACTTGCTTTTCTACAAAAAGCTCGCGGTTTTCAAAGGCTTTGCCTTTGGTCGCTCGTTGCAGCGAGTGAAACATCTTCAACCAAAACAATACAAAAAGGATATCAGCAAAAGCGCTCCCAAGATGGGAGCGTTTTTTAATTACCTTTATTCTGTCCGAACAAACTGGCTGTAATACAGCTCATGATAAAATCCGTTTTTCTGAAGTAATTCTGTATGGGTACCCTGTTCAATTACCTTACCGTCACGCATGACCAGAATACAGTCTGCCTCGCGGATGGTAGAAAGGCGGTGCGCCACCACAAAGCTGGTGTGTCCCTTCATCATCTCGGCAAATGCCTTTTGAATCTTTACTTCTGTTCGGGTATCGATGCTGGAAGTCGCCTCATCGAGAATCAGGATAGAAGGCTTGGTCAGCATGGCGCGGGCAATGCACAAAAGCTGTTTTTGACCCTGCGAGATATTTCCCCCATCCTCGGAAAGGATGGTGTCATAACCCTGCGGCAGACGCATGATAAAGCTGTGCGCAAAGGCGGCCTTTGCCGCTGCAACCACCTCTTCATCGGTTGCATCCGGTTTTCCGTAGGCAATATTATCCCGAACCGAGCCTTTGAACATCCAGGTATCCTGAAGCACCATGCCGTACAGGGAACGCAGCGCATCCCGCGCAATCTTCTGGGAAGGAACTCCATCCACCCGGATTTCCCCCTCATCGGTATCATAAAAGCGCATCAGAAGGTTAATCATGGTGGTCTTTCCGCAGCCGGTTGGACCGACCAGCGCGATTCTCTGTCCCGGCTGCACCTTCAGGTTAAAATCCTGAATCAGCGGATGCTCCTTATGATAAGAAAACGAAACGTGGTCAATCTCCACCCTGCCTTCTGCACGGGAAGGATGTGCAGCATCCGGGTCATCCGGTGTTTCTGCCGGCTCATCCATCACCGCAAACACCCTCTTTGCGCTGGCAAGAGCAGTCTGAAGTTCGGTTACAACCCCCGAAATCTCGTTAAATGGCTTGGTGTACTGGTTTGCGTAGGTCAAAAAGCTCGACAATGCACCGACGGTAAAACCGCCGCCAATGCAGGAGAGCGCTCCCACCAGAGCAACCGCCGCGTACACCACGCTGTTGACAAATCGCGTGCAGGGATTGGTCAGCGAGGAATAAAACTGTGCCTTGACACCTGCATCGTACAGCTCGTGGTTGATGCGGTCAAATTCCTTTTGTGCGCGCTCCTCATAGCAAAATGCCTTGACCACCTTCTGGTTCCCGACCAGTTCCTCAATACAACCGCTGAGCTGTCCCTTGATGGCACTCTGCCTGCGGAACATCGAAAAGGAATGTTTTGCAATAAAGGATGCCACAAATAGCGAAAGTGGTGTGATGACGACCACAACCAGCCCTACCTTAAAATTGATAGCAAGCATATATCCCAGCGTAATCACAATCGTGATGATTCCGGTAAACAACTGAGAAAATCCCTGAAGCAGTCCGTCCGAGATCGAATCAATATCATTGATGATTCGGCTGATGATGTCTCCATGAGAGCGGCTGTCTATCTTGCTCAGCGGAATTTCTTCCAGCTTATTAAAAACACAAACACGCAGATCACGCACCGTCTTATAGGTTACCATATTGGTGCACAGCGTCATCAGCCACTGAAACAACGCTCCCAGCAGTGCAACGGCAATCAGTTCTCCCAAAATCGGGAGCAGCTGATCAAATGCAACCTTCCCCGGTGCAACAATCTGGTCGATACCCTTTCCAATCAGAATCGGAGCATACAGCACCATTGATACACTCAGCAGTGCACTGACCACTGCACCAGCTAAATACAGCCAATACGGCTTTGTAAAGGTCAGGATTCTCTTTAAAAGATCGGTTCGTTTTTCCATATCCATTATTCCTGACCTCCTTTTTCGTTTTCTTCATTCTGCGACCAGTAGATCTCTCTGTACTGTTCACAGCCTGCAAGCAGCTGTTCATGTGTTCCAATTCCAACTGCTCTGCCGTCATCCAGCACAATAATTTTATCCGCATATCGAACTGTATTGGCGCGCTGCGAAACCAGGATAACGGTCATGTTATTTCCCGATTCCCGGGAAAGTGCTGCAATCGACTGGCGCAGTGCGGCATCGGTCGCAAAATCCAGAGCGCTTGCGCTGTCATCTAAAATCAAAATTTCCGGAGAACCCACCAACGCGCGGGCAATGGTCAGACGCTGCTTTTGACCACCTGAAAGGTTTTTGCCTCCCTGCAAAATCACTGTATCCAGTCCGTCCGGAAGCTTGCGTACAAATTCCGCTGCCTGTGCCACTTCCAACGCTTTCCATATTTCCTCATCGCTGGCATCTTCGTTGCGCCACTGCATGTTCTTTCTGAGCGTACCAGAAAACAGTACCGCCTTTTGCGGCACCATACCGATTTTCTTTCGCAGCTGACGCACCGGAAAGTCCCGCACATCGGTGCCATCCACCTTAACACATCCTTTGGATACTTCGTAAAATCGAGGGATCAGGTTTATCATGGTCGATTTACCGCAGCCGGTACCGCCAATAATACCCAGTGTCTGCCCTCTGCCGACTTCCAGTGACAGGTCATGGATAGCATAGTCTCCCGAATCCGGATAAACAAAGCTTACATCTTCAAATGAAATCTTGCTTACATCCTGTTTTGGGGGCTCCACTTCTTTGAGCGTACGGTTTACAATAGAAGGGGCCAGTTCCATTACCTCATTCACTCTGGCGGCCGAAGCAGATGCTTTGGTAAAGATCACAACCAGGTTTGCCACCACAATCATCGCTAAAAGAATCTGGTTTAAGTAATTGACAAAGGCAATCACTTCGCCCTGTGTCATACCGCCTGCATTTACCCTGACACCTCCAAACCACACCACAGCAGCAATTGCCAGATTGATGATGGTGCTGGTCAGGGGATTTAATAGGGCAGAAATCTTTCCAACCCGGATGGAGGTTTCCATCTGATCGTCGCTTGCAGCAGAAAATCGATTCTTCTCCTGCTCCTGACGGGAAAAAGCGCGGATAACGCGGACGCCCGAAAGATTTTCCCGGGTAATCAGCGAGATACGGTCCAGCTTCCGCTGAATGATGCGGTAATAAGGAACCGAGCGGCTCATAATAAAATATAAAACAACAGCACCAGCGGTGCTGCCAGGAAAAAGATCAATGCCAGCTTCCAGTCAATGATGACTGCCATCACTGTTGCACCGATTACCAGAAACGGTGCGCGCACTACCAGTCGAATCAGCATGGCAACTGCCAGCTGCAGCTGGTTTACATCGTTGGTGATTCGGGTAATCAGCGAAGGAGTACCGATCTGATCGATCTCCCCGTGAGAAAGGCTGTTGATATGCGCAAACATTTCCGAGCGCACAACCGTTCCGAAGCCCTGGCTTGCCTTTGCTGCAAAATACTGACAGATCAGCGCGCATCCAAGACCAACCAGTCCCAGCAAAATCATCACGCAGCCCATCTTAATCACATAAATCCTGTCCCCATTTGCAATTCCCACATCAATCATTCTTGCCATAACCAAAGGAACAATCAGCTCAAAAATTGCCTCGATCAGCTTAAAAACAGGGCCAAGAAAAACCTCTTTTTGAAAGCTTTTGAGATATTTTGCAAACTTTAACATTCTATTCTCATTTCCTCCGTTGTATCTTAATAATCTGACATGATATGATTATATCATATTTTGTCTTAAAATAAATATATTTTCCTTTTGTTCCCCAGCTTTTCACAGAAATACCATCACGGGAAAATCAGCATCTTATCGTCTAGGAGAGTTTTTATGCCAAACATTTTTCACTACAACATTCTGGTCACCCTTGACCGCAACTACCTCAAGGTTTTAAGTGTCATGCTCTATTCGCTGTCCCAGTCCGATCCGGACGCAGTGTTTACCGTCTATGTAGCAAACAACAGTCTGACCGAGGATGATTTTTCCTCTCTGCGCACCCTCATCCCCCGTACCGAGTTTGTGGACGTCCGCGTTTGTGATGAACTTCTTTCCGGTGCGCCGATCTCCGACCGTTACCCGAAGGAAATGTACTTCAGACTCTTTGCTGCACAGTATCTGCCGCAGGAACTGGACCGCATCCTCTATCTTGACCCGGACCTTGTTATCCTCAACGATCTGCGCGGGCTTTATTCCATCGACTTTCAAAATCATCTGTTTGCCGCTTCCTCCCACATCGAAAGCACCTTTTTTAAGAACTTTAACCGTCACCGCCTCCATCTTTCCAAAGAAGCCCGCTATATCAATTCCGGTGTCATGATGCTCAATCTTTCCTTGCTGCGAAAAGAGCAGCACCCGCAGGAAATCTATGATTTTATCAACGAACACAAAACCTCCCTGCTGCTCCCGGATCAGGACATTCTCAACGCCCTGTACGCTGACCGCACCATCTTTTTAGACCCACTGATCTATAATCTTGGAGAAAAATATCTGCGGCTAAAAAATCTGCACCTTCCAAAGGAAGAGAAACTCGGAATTGACTGGGTTCGCAATCACACTGCTGTTGTGCACTACTATGGAAGAAATAAGCCCTGGAAAGAAGGTTATCACGGAAAGCTCGGCATTTTCTATCAGGAATTTCTCCGCGATATGGAAAGCTTTTCCTAAAAATCTGCTGTCCTATCTAGCCTGCACGGAAAACTTTATGGTATCATAAAAGAAACTTCTGTCAGGAGGGATTCTCAAATGAAAACTGCCAAAACAAATTGGATCGGAACTATCCTCAGCTGTCTGTGTGATATGGCAGGATTTGTCATCATCACCTATCTTTTGGGCTGTGCTGACTTTTCCTTTTCCAAAAGCCCTGTTTCCATTCTGCTGTTTGCAGCAAACTGCTGGCTCTATTCCCTGTTCTGGCAAAATCTCCGCCGCTACCTTTCAAGAGGAGCTGCTATCCTCGTTACCATTCTGGCTTTTGGCTGTGTTGCAGCGCTTTTATACTTCGTGGGATTTCTGCCGTTTGAGACCGAGCCCATGCACCTGCCTCTTTTTTGATTCCTCTTGCCCTGAGGGCGGCAGCTGTGATACAATTTTTCAAAAGAAAAGCAGCTTTTTTGGCTTCTTCCCCCCTTTTCTCACACGCAGAATTTATGGTATAATAAGTTGTTATGCGGGATTTCCCGATTTTTTGGTAAGTAACTTTTTTTATAATAGAAAGGTGAGATTTCATGGCAGACAAGCGGCAGGACCACATTCGAAATTTCTGCATCATTGCCCACATTGACCACGGCAAGTCGACCCTTGCCGACCGAATTTTGGAAAAGACACAGGCGATCTCCCTGCGTGAAATGGAAGATCAGCTTCTGGACAACATGGACCTGGAACGGGAACGCGGCATCACCATCAAAGCCCGCGCCGTTAAGGTCGAATACAAAGCAAAAGATGGGGACACCTATGAATTTAACCTCATCGACACCCCTGGACATGTCGACTTTAACTATGAGGTATCCCGTTCTCTGGCTGCATGCGAAGGTGCACTGCTGGTAGTCGATGCTTCCCAGGGTATTGAAGCACAGACTCTGGCAAACACCTATCTTGCCATCGAGCATGACCTCGAGGTCGTTCCGGTAGTCAACAAGATTGACCTGCCAAGCGCAAACCCGGAAATGGTCTGCCATGAGATTGAGGACATCATCGGTATCCCTGCGCTGGATGCTCCGCGTATTTCCGCTAAAACCGGTCTTAATGTAGAGGAAGTTCTCGAACGCATCGTAACCGATATTCCTGCTCCAAAAGGCAACCCGAATGCTCCGCTTCAGGCGCTGATTTTTGACTCCTACTATGACAGCTACAAGGGCGTTATCGTTTACATCCGCGTGATGGAAGGTACCGTAAAACCGGGTGACGACATCCTGATGATGGCGACCGGCGCACAGTTCCACATCGTGGAAGTCGGCTATATGGGTGCAACCAATCTGGTTCCAACCAGCGGACTGTCTGCCGGCGAGGTAGGCTACATCACCGCCAGCATCAAGAGCGTGCGCGATACTGTTGTCGGCGACACTGTTACCCATGTGGATGCTCCTGCGGAAAAACCGCTTGCTGGTTACCGTCAGGTTAACCCGATGGTATTCTGCGGTATCTATCCTTCGGATGGTGCAAAATATCCGGATCTGCGCGATGCTCTGGAAAAATTGCAGCTCAATGACGCATCCCTTTCCTTCGAGCCGGAGACCTCCAAAGCGCTGGGATTTGGTTTCCGCTGTGGATTTTTGGGACTTCTGCACATGGAGATCATTCAGGAGCGTCTGGAACGTGAGTTTAACCTTGACCTGATTACCACTGCACCGAGCGTTATCTATAAGCTGAACATGACCGACGGCACCACCATGATGATCGACAACCCGACAAATTACCCTGACCCGTCCGACATCGAGTCGGCGGAGGAGCCGTATGTCAAGGCAAGCATCTTCTCCCCTTCCGCATACATCGGTACCATCATGGAACTGTGTCAGGAACGCCGCGGCATTTACAAGGACACCAAGTATCTGGATACTGACCGCGTCGAGATTCACTACGAGCTTCCGCTCAACGAGATTGTCTATGACTTCTTTGATGCACTCAAATCCCGCACCAAAGGTTATGCTTCGTTTGACTACGAGCTGTCCGGTTACAAGACCTCTAAGCTGGTTAAGCTGGACATCATGATCAGCGGCGATGTTGTCGATGCTCTTTCCTTCATCGTTCATGCTGACCGCGCATATTCCCGAGCACGCAAGATGGCAGAGAAACTCAAGGAGAACATCCCGCGTCAGATGTTTGAGGTACCGATTCAGGCAGCCATCGGTGGCAAGATCATCGCCCGTGAAACAGTTAAGGCGTTCCGCAAAGACGTTCTTGCAAAATGTTACGGCGGTGACATCACCCGTAAGAAGAAACTGCTGGAGAAACAGAAGGAAGGTAAACGTCGTATGCGTCAGCTTGGTTCTGTTGAGGTTCCACAGGAAGCATTCATGGCTGTCCTCAAGCTCGACGAGTAGGCAGACTGAGCCCTGTACTTTCTGAGAAAGTACCAAAGCAGTTTCGCGCTTCGGCTTTGCGTATTGCTTTGGATTCAGCACGCGGCGCTCGCTCGCGTTATCACACTCGCTCGTTTGGCGAAATCGAAAAGTTTTTGGTTGAGCTTTTTTCAAAAAGCTCACAGATTCCAAAGACAGCGTCTTTGGTCGCACTCCGCAGAGTGCGAAACACTTTGTCCGTGGAAGCGCCTTTGCGGGTGAATTTTTCAATCCAAAGCTTGGATTGAAAAAGAGGGGACTTTTGTAAGAGAAAAGCCCCCTTAAGGAACAAACGACACGCACTTTCCAGAAAAATCTCCCAGTGGGAGATTTTTCTGATTATACCCTGTTCGCCTACGGCGGCAGATTGAAGCAGGCTAATCTTGCTTCACTTATGTCGCCAAAACAAACAAAGAAACAAAAAGGTCGATGCTATTAAAGCATCGACCTTTTTTATACTCCAAACAGAGCCATAATCTGTTCTATCTTATCCACCACCGCATCTGCCTGCTCCCATTGACTGGTCGGAGAAGTATATGCGCTCAATCCCTGCCTGACCCAAATGGTCTTAAACCCCAGCTTTTTTGCCGGCGCAATGTCGTTGTCCAGTCTGTCTCCAATCATGACACAGCGCTCTACCGGACAATCTGCTCTTTGCAGGGCTGCTTCAAAGATACGCGGATCCGGTTTTGCAATACCTTCCTGATCAGAAGTAACGATCAGAGAAAACTCCTGCAAAATCCCCCATCGTTCCAGCCGGCTGCACGCACCCGGCAATTGATTTGCAATAATTCCCAACCGATACCGACCTTTCAGCCTGTTTAAGCATTCTTTTACCCCTGCATACAGCACCTCATCTTCCGAGTGCCACTCCGGTTTTGCAAGGTTATAAAAAGCAAATGCCTCCTTGTCTCCCTTTTTGTTCTGCTGGTAGTAAGAGATCATCGTTTGATAAAACTGTTCTTCTCCAATATCGGTTCCTTTAATAGCATCCCTTACCCGATGACGAAACGCCTGCTGTTCGTCCACCAAAGTAGAGCCCATATCAAAAAAGATCCATAGAATATCTGAAAACATGGCTGCTCTTCTCCCTCCATTCCTGTTCCATACACAAAAGAGGAAGGTTGCCCTTCCTCTTTTTCACTATGACAGATTCAGTTTTTCCGGGATATAACGTTCGACAATTCGTCTTGCCGAATCGTTGTCCTCCAGCATCAGCATAACCACATATCCGCCTCGTTCAAAGATGACTGCATTTTCTGCAATTGCTGAAGAATTGTAGACATCATAATTGACAAATTCCCGAATCCGGTCGTCTTTGCGCTCCCGCAGTGCTGCCAAAACGTTCTCATGGTGAGAGTTTCCGTTCTCATCTTCCCCATCTTTTGGAAGGATGATATAAACATCATCTGCACCAAAGTCCGTTTCCACATAGCGCACATAGGCTTTTTCCACATCATCCAGATTTAATCCCACCACAGATTCCAGCTGTTCCTCGGTTGGTTCCACCAGCCCGATGCGCTTGCCCAGATCAGAATAGATCTGTTCCAGTGCCTTCTGGGGATTTGCCTGTGCTTTGCGGGTCTCAATTGCCTCCTGCGTCTCCTCTTCGTCTGGAAGGGTGGTGTCCAGTGCCTCACAGCCCGAAAAAATCCCTGTGCACAGCACTGCCGCCATCAAAAGGCTGACCGCTTTTTTATAAAAACGCTTCATTCGTTTGTGTTTCCACCTTTCTGTTTTTGCAGGACCCAAAATGTCCTCCATCCTGTCAAAAGGGCTTGTCAGTTAAAAAAATCCTATCTTCAAATTATAATGGATATCGTAAAACTGTCAAGCGTTCTGACCCTGCTCTGCCTTTTTCTTTGCCAAAAGTTTACACTCTGTCCGACAATGCAGGGGGAAATTTCCCGTTTTCTCTTTACGGTTTTGTTCTCTTATGATACAATAGTTCTATTCTCCTCACCATTTTGCTGAGGATCATTTTTTCGAAGAAGGGACTTTGTTATGAACAACTCTGTTATCATCCTCATCGCTGTTGTCGCATTTTGTGCCGCAGTTTTTATCGCATGGTATCTGATGAAAAATCTCCGCTTTACCAAAGGGAACTATGGAAAGCAGACTGTAAAATCCATCCTCAAACGCTTTGCATTTCCTAGAAAATATAAGGTACTGGAAAACGTTTCGATGGAGCTGGACGGCAAAACACAGACCATCGATTTTGTTATGGTAGGCGAATTTGGACTGCTGTTTGTTTCTGCTTTGCAGGGCAAGGGCGATTTTTATGGTGACTTTACTGAGGAATACTGGTCCTTTGTGGATAACGAAAAGAAGGTTCGCTTCTTAAACCCAGTTAAGGAAATGGACAAAAAGCTCGATATGTTCCGCAGGCTGATGGCGAAAAAGAAGGTATATAACCTTAAGATTGAATCGGCTGTTGTTATTGTCGGCTCCAAGGCAGACGCTCCTATGTACTTAAGCCATGTCGGCAAGGAAAACATCGTCATGACCGTAAACCAGTTTAAGAAATTGCTGGAAAAAGAAAAATTTGAACAGGACAACAACATTGACGTTGCTGCGGTTACCGATGTTCTTTCCAATCTTCACTAATTTACTGCATCTTTTCAGGGCTCCCTTGCTTAGGGAGCCTTTTCTTTTTGCAAAATTTCGGCAGATTGTCTATTGCTTTTTCAAATTCTTTTTGCCTCTTATGTTTTCATTCCTCTGCGGATAATCCTTTCCTAGTCTTACCCTGTTTTCCTTTTATCATTCTTCTTTGCCACGCGCCCGTTTTCTTTTCCCTGCTTTGATTTTCTTAAAAAATGAAGGTTGTCAAGTCGTTTTTTAACTTTCCGGAAATCTGCCTAAAAAATACGCAGGATATTCTACGAATATCCTACCATTTTTTACTTCTTTTCTGACAGGATTTCTATATCTGGTGTCTATCAGTCCATTTTAAAATTTAGTATACTGTATCTTGTGATATACTCGGAGTAAACAACAAAAATTCGTGGGTTTTGCTAATTGACGAAAATTTCACTACCCGATACAATAATGAGGATAAAATAATCTGCTGCAAGAATATGTGCGCACAGAAAGCTCTGTCGTACACTATTCTTTTTTTATGAGATAGATTACATCAAAGGAGAATTTCTATGTTTACCACCATCATTAAGCGAGATGGCCGCACTGCGGCTTATGATGTCGAGAAGATCGCCAACGCGATTTTCCGCGCAGCAACTTCGGTCGGAGGAAAGGACTATCAGACCGCTTATCATCTTGCTTTGCAGGTGGGCCAGCGTCTGGAGGAAAAATATGCTCCGTCACAGTCTCTGACTGTATCACCTACGGTGGAACAGATTCAGGACATGGTGGAAAAGGTGCTGATCGAAAATGGTCACTCCCGCACTGCTAAAGAATACATCCTCTACCGCGCACAGCGCACCCGCGTGCGTGAGATGAACACCAAGCTGATGAAGGTTTACGAAGATCTTACCTTCAAAAGCGCTGCGGAAAATGACATCAAGCGTGAAAATGCCAATATCGACGGCAACACCGCCATGGGAACCATGCTCAAATATGGTTCTGAGGGTGCCAAGGCATTTTACGAGATGTTTGTACTCGACCCGGAACACGCCCGCGCTCACGACTGCGGCGACATCCATATCCACGACCTCGACTTTTTCTCCCTAACCACCACCTGCTGTCAGATTGACCTGACCCGATTGTTTGCCGGTGGCTTTAACTGCGGCTACGGTTATCTGCGGGAACCGGAGGACATCGCGGACTATGCTGCTCTGGCTTATACCGCTATTCAGGCAAACCAGAATGACCAGCATGGTGGACAGAGTGTACCGAAATTTGATTTTGATATGGCCCCCGGTGTGCGCAAAACCTACCAGAAGCATTATCGCCGCTGTTTGTGCAACGCCTGTGAGCTTCTGTGTGGACTGGAAAACAGCTCAGAAGCCCTCTCTCCGGTCTTTGCCGCTCTGGAAGAAAAACAGCTTGTCCCAACTCTCGAATCAAACGAAAGCTACACTGCCGCGGAACGGGAAGCTTTACAGGCTCTTCTGGGCTGTCCGGAAGCACAGATCATTTCTGCTCAACAGTTTGCTGCAAAACACGCCTACACCGAAACGGAATGTGCCACCTATCAGGCAATGCAGACCCTGATTGACGACCTCAACACCATGCATTCCCGCGCAGGAGCACAGACTCCGTTCAGCTCCTTAAACTACGGAACCGACACCTCTCCTGAAGGCAGAATGGTCATCAAAAACATGCTGCTGGCAGAACAGGCCGGCTTGGGTCACGGCGAAACCCCGATCTTCCCGATCCATATTTTCAAGGTAAAGGAAGGGGTAAACTTTAATCCAGGCGATCCAAACTATGATCTGTTCCGTCTTGCCTGCAAAGTATCGGCAAAACGTCTTTTCCCAAACTTTTCCTTTCTGGATGCACCGTTTAACCTCCAGTACTACAAGGAGAGTCATCCGGAAACCGAAGTTGCCTATATGGGCTGCCGCACCCGCGTTGCCGCAAATATTTACGACCCGACCCGGGAAATTACTACCGGACGCGGAAACCTTTCCTACACCTCGATTAACCTGCCGCGTCTTGCCATCCTGTCCAACAAAAACATCGACCTGTTCTTTGACCTGCTCGACCGAAAAATCGATCTTGTCATCCAGCAGCTTCTGGACCGTTTCCGCATTCAGGGACAGAAAAAGGTGCTCAACTTCCCATTCCTGATGGGACAGGGGGTATGGCTTGACTCGGAAAAACTCGGTCCGAACGATGAGATTTCCGAAGTATTAAAGCACGGCACACTCACCGTTGGTTTTATCGGACTTGCCGAAACACTCACCGCTTTGATTGGTCAGCACCACGGACAGAGCGAATACGCGCAGAATCTGGGATTGGAGATCATCGGCCATATGCGCGCCAGAATGGATGCAGAAAGCGAAAAGAGAAAGCTCAACTTCTCGCTCATTGCCACCCCGGCAGAAGGCCTGTCTGGACGCTTTGTCAAGATCGACCGCGAACGTTTTGGTGTGATTCCTGGCGTCACCGACCGCGACTACTACACCAACTCCTTCCATATTCCAGTCTACTTTGACATCAACGCCTTCGATAAAATCCGTCTGGAGGCGCCGTACCATGCTCTCACCAATGGCGGACACATCACCTATGTGGAATTGGACGGCGACCCGCTTCAGAACGTGGACGCTTTTGAACAGCTCATCCGCTGCATGAAAGAATCCGGCATCGGTTACGGTTCGATCAACCATCCGGTCGACCGCGACCCAGTCTGCGGCTATACCGGCATTATTGGAGACGAGTGCCCACACTGCCACCGCAAAGAAACGGCAGATCAGCCAATCGAGCGTATCCGCCGCATTACCGGCTATCTGGTCGGTTCGCTCGAGCATTTTAACGATGCAAAACGCGCGGAGGAACGCGACAGGGTAAAACACGGGCTACTTAAATAAGCTCATTAAGCTCTTCTCATAACTGTTCATTTAAGAAAGAGGTATTATATGTCCCTATCCAATTATAAATTAACCAGTATTGATGGTATGGACGGATATAAATTTGAGCATTTCTGTGCAGAGATTTTAAAAATGAATGGCTTTTCAAACATTCGAATTACCCCCGCTTCTAGAGATCAAGGAGTGGATATTTTAGCCAATAAAGATGGCATCCGTTATGCCATTCAATGCAAAAATTACTCCACTCCATTGGGCAACAAGTCTGTACAAGAAGTTAATGCAGGTAAAATCTTTTATGACTGTCACGTTGGTGTCGTTATGACAAACTCAACTTTTACAAGCAGCGCTACTGAGCTCGCTGAAAAAACTGGTGTACTTTTATGGAATCGTGATAAATTAAAAGATTTTATAAAAAATGCTAGTACATCTCAATCTATAGAAAATCGTATATCTGTTCTTTCTTTTAATTATGATAATGACGATTTGATTCGATCATACGAATTAGAAGTTCAAAAAAAAGAAAAAAAATGGGATAACAAATACTTTGAAGCTATCAGTATCTTAAATAATGCTCATGACATAGCCCAATTAAAAAAAGCCATCACTCTTTTTGAAACTATACCTAATTGGAAAGATTCTAGGGAAAAAATAAAAGAATGTCAAGAAAAAATGCCATATATAGACGATATAGTTTCCCAAGAGAAGAAGAGTAAAATATATTCTGAAGCCACCAATATTCTCTATAATGCTAATAATACAACCCAACTAAAGAAAGCCCTTACTCTTTTAGAAAGCATCCATGATTGGAAAGATTCTGAGGAAAAAATAAAAGAATGTCAAAACCAAATACTATATATTGAAAAGTTATTTCAACAGGAAAAATTACAACGCCGAAAAGCTATGCAAGAAGAAAAACAATAAAAAATGGCTTTCTAAAATAGAGAAACTGCTTAATACTCCAAAATCTTACTATAGTCTTTGAGTTCTGTATATCCCTTTACTCTTTTATAATTCCTATAAACAATAAACTTACATACAGTATAAAAGTCCGAAGTATACTCTTCGGACTTTTTATTTACGCAATTTTTACCATTTCTTGACTTGTTTTTGACATTTATCCCGTTTTATACTATAATTCATTTTGCGTCTTTGGGCATTCTACGGCGCAAACCTTCGGAGGATGGTGCAAAGTACCCATTCTCGGGGCAATGAACGTCAGTTTGATTTTAGAAAAGACTACAACATTGCCCATTTTGCAGGCATGTCGTTTTGCTCTGCAAAACCGCACTGCCGTGCGACTGCCACAGAAGAACATTCTGCCTCTATTGCTTTTCTTTTTTATTGTTAAGTGTCACAGGGGTTTCACCCCCGTACCCCCATGAGCTTTTTGAAAAAAGCTCAACCAAAAACTTTTTCATTTTATATCCATTAGAAACTACAAAGGAACGTGCTATTTATGAATCCAGTTAAAACCTTTCTCAAAAAGCACCTCTCCCGCGATGAGGTCTTTTTGAGCATCCTCCTGCTGGTCACCCCGCTGACCGCTTTTTATCTCATGCAGTTTGCCTACAGCGGCGGACTCCCATGGGAATATTCCCTCAATGTCCTGCTGGCAAACTATCTGTGCATCGGTGTGGTTCACTTCACCCTCTGCGCTGTCACAAACTATATCGTGGTTTGCTCCATCCTCACTCACATCCTGTGCTGTATCTGGGGTATCGCAAACCACTATGTTTCGCTGTTTCGCGGCACACCGATCCTCCCGTGGGACTTCACCGCGCTGGGAACCGCTGCCGCCGTTGCAGACAGCTACCAGTTCTCCCTCAACATCCCGATGGCAATTTCCATCCTGTTGATTGCGGCAATGATCTTCCTGCTGCGCAAAAAGCTCAAAACAGGACGCTTCCGTCCATCCAAAAATCGTCTGCGCCTGCGCGTCACCTACCTTTGTGCGATTCTGCTCTGCGCCTATCCGGTTTTGCAGCCAAACGCGCTGGGCTATCTCGGCATTGAAACTGATGTCTGGGATCAGTCCAAATCCTACTCGCAGGATGGCGCTTTAGCAGTATTCCTGCGCAACACCCAGTTTATGTCGGTGGAAGAGCCAAAAGACAGCTCCGAAGAGAACCTCAACCGTATCGTTTCGGGTGTCACTGATCACACCCCGGCGGTTTCCACCGATACCCGCCCCAACATCGTTGCTATCATGAACGAGTCCTGGGCAGACTTTGAAGATTTCGGCAATCTTTCCTTAAGCGAGAGCGTCACCGACTACATAGACTCACTGGACAACTGTATCCAGGGTCACAGCTATACCTCTGTTTTTGGAGCAGGAACCAGTGCCAGCGAATTTGAATTCCTGACCGGAAACTCGATGGCATTTCTGCCGTCGGGCAGCATTCCTTACCAGCAGTATGTGCTGGAACCTACCGCTTCGCTTGCCTCCCTGCTCAAAGAAAATGGCTATCGCACCCTTGCCATCCATCCGGGCGAACGAACCTCCTGGCAGCGCAATCAGGCATATCCTTTGCTGGGATTCGACCAGTTTAAATGCGTGGAGGATATGGATGTTCCTCTGACCGAGGAACATGGCTATGTCAGCGATCAGTCCTCCTTTAACCAGATCATCTACGAATTTGAGCACAAGTCTCCGGAAGAACGCCTGTTTTTGTTTAACGTCACCATCCAGAATCACGGCAGCTACACCGTAGAAAACTACCCTGCTGAGGTCACCCTCACCGATGAGCCCGGAAAATATCCGATGGCAGAGCAGTACCTCACCCTCGCAAACAAGAGCGACGAAGCTTTCCAACTGCTTGTAGATTACTTTAGCCATCAGGATGAGCCGATCATCATCCTGATGTTTGGCGACCACCAGCCCTCGGTCGAACAGGAATTTCTGGACAAAGCCTATGGCGTCACACAGGACAATATGACCATGGAGCAGTACATGGACAAATACAAGACCCCATTCCTTATCTGGGCAAACTACGACCTGCCGGATGACCAGATTCCAACCAGCAGCTTAAACTTCCTCGGTCAGTACCTGCTTTCCTATGCGGGAATCGAAGCTTCCACCTATGAAAATTATCTGACTGACTTCCAGCAGAAGCTTCCTGCAATGACCTTCGTCGGCTATGTCGATGCAAACGGCAAAGCATACAGCCATCTGGAAACCAACGACTACACCTCGATGATTGAGGACTACCGCACCTTTGCTTACGATAATCTGTTTGGTGGACAAACCCGCCACGCACAATATTATCAGGCACCATAAGATAACAAAAAGCCCGGGAAAATTCCCGGGCTTTTTCTTTTTAAATTAAAATGTCGCTTGTTCTGCTCTTGCAAAAGCTTTCTTGCGAACACAAAGATAACAGATAAAGTGAACTCCTGCCGTCAGAATCCAGGAAATCGGGTAGGAGATATACAGACATTCCAATGTTCGATCTAACTGGAAGATGGTGAAAATCCAGATTACGCGGAACAGGCATGCACCAGTCAGGGAAACCAGCATTGGCATGATGGAGTAGCCCAAACCACGAATACTGCCGACCATAACATCCATCAAACCACAAAGGAAATAGGTCGCACTGACAAAGCTCAGACGAATCAGTCCGTACTGAATAACCTGCGGATCGGAGGAGTAAATACCCAGCAGCTGATTTCCCAGGAAATATGCACCATTTCCCAGTACCAGACCAACCACTGCAACAACCAGCAGACATTCCATCAAAATCTTGTCGACACGTTTAAACTGTTTTGCACCCATATTCTGGCTGGTAAAGCTCAGAGAGGTCTGGTATACTGCGTTCATTGCAGTGTATACAAAGCCCTCGATGTTGCTTGCTGCGGTATTTCCCGCCATAACCAGAGAACCAAAGGAGTTGACCGAAGACTGAATCAACACGTTGGAGATGCTGAATACCGCACCCTGAAGTCCGGCTGGCAGACCGATACGGAGCATCGCTGCCAGTGTTTTGCCGTGAAACTGAAGATGTTTTAAGTCCAGATGACATGGTCCCTCCATCTTAATCAGACACAGCACAATCAGCACTGCAGATATTGCCTGGGAAATAATGGTTGCCAATGCAACACCGGCAACACCCATCTTGAACACAATAACAAAAAACAGGTTCAAAACAACATTGACCACACCAGACAAGGCCAAAAAGTATAAAGGACGTTTTGTATCACCGATTGCACGAAGGATCGCTGCCCCAAAGTTATACAGCATAAATGCCGGCATACCGACAAAATAAATGCGCATATACAAAACTGAAAGATCAATAACGTCTTCCGGAGTTCCCATCAGTTCCAGAAGCGGTTTTGCAAGCAGAACACCTACGAAGATCAGGATAATACCACCAATAATTGCGGTCAAAATAGAGGTGTGAACTGCTTCATGCACGCCATCCACATCTCTTGCGCCATAAAAACGTGCAACCACAACGTTTGCACCGACCGAAATACCAATAAACAGGTTGATGATCAGGTTGATAAGCGCTGAGGTGGAACCAACCGCCGCCAGAGCTTCACTTCCCGTAAAACGTCCGACAACGATGATATCCGCTGCATTAAACAGCAGCTGCAAAATACCGGAAAGCATCAGCGGGATCGAAAACACCAAAATCTTGCTCAAAAGTGGTCCGCTGCACATGTCCATTTCATAAGACTTCTTCATAACACCCATCCTTTTCTAAAATTTTATTTTACCTTAACAAAGTCATATTTTTTATTATATCAAGATGCGTATGAAATGCAAGTGTCCTGATGTATAAAAATTCGTCCCTCTTTTTTCTCATTTTCTGTTTTTCCTGTTTTGGGACAAAAAAGGCAAGGCACCCAAAGGATGCCCTGCCTTTATATTTTCTGGATTATGCCATCAAACCCTGTGCGCTGTGGAACAGGTTTTCTGCAATCAGATCGATCTGTGGCTTATCGTTTGTCACGATTGTCAGATATACTTTGATCTTTGGTTCGGTTCCGGATGGACGGATAATCACCTTCAGATTGTTCTCCAGATTGTATTCCAGTACATTGGAAGTTGGCAGATCAATCTTGGTCTCACCGCCGGTACGGAAATCTTTTCTGATTGAAGTCTGGTAATCTGCACAGGAAAGCACCTCATATCCTGCAAAGGATGTTGGTGGATTGGAGCGCAGCTTCTTCATGATATTTGCCATCTTTTCCATACCATCAGTGCCTTCGAAGGTATAGCCTTTTACTCTTGCTGCATAAACGCCAAAGCGGGCAAAAATATCGTCCAGCGCGTCAATCAGGGTCTTGCCCTGTTTCTTGTAGTACTCTGCCATTTCGCAGATAATCATTGAGCCGTTTACTGCATCCTTATCGCGGACATGTGCGCCGGTCAGATAGCCGTAGCTTTCCTCAAAGCCCAGCAGGAAGCGGCTTTCCTCGCCCTGTTTCTGAAGCATGGTGACCTGCTCACCGATATACTTAAATCCGGTCAGGACGTTCACCATCTCGATGCCGTAGCTCTTTGCAACCACATCAGCCAGTGGTGTGGATACGATGGATTTAACTGCAATCGGTTTCTTTGGCATGGTTCCATGCGCAATACGCTGTTTTGCAATATAGTCAAGCATCAGCACACCGATCTCATTTCCGGTTGGAAGCACATACTCTCCATGATGATTTACCGCAACACCAACGCGGTCTGCGTCCGGGTCGGTTGCCAGAACCAGGTCACCGTTTATCTTCTTGCACAGCTCAATACCAAGCTGCAAGGTTGCTTTTTCTTCCGGGTTTGGGTATGGACAGGTTGGGAATTTGCCATCTGGACGCTCCTGTTCCCGTACAACTGCGATATCTTCAATGCCCATCTTGCCCAAAATACGGCGAACCAGTTTATTTCCAGTACCGTTAAGCGGAGTGTATACTACCTTGAGGCTGCTCTCAGTTACCGGAGTTTTGTTGATTCTCAGGGAGAATACCTTGTGCAGATACTGGTCTACCAGTTCATCGGATATGTACTCGATCATACCGGTGCGCAGACCTTCATCCAGAGACATCTTCTTGACACCATCAAAAATATCACGTTTTGCTGCATATTCCAGCACCTTTGCAGCGGCTTCCGGATTCAGCTGGCAGCCTTCCTCGTCGTAAGCCTTGTAACCATTGTACTGAGATGGATTGTGGCTGGCAGTAATCACAATACCAGCACTGCATTTGAGCTGACGAACTGCAAACGAAAGGGTTGGAGTTGGCATCAATTCTTTAAACAGATATGCCTTTACGCCATTTGCTGCAAAGACACGTGCGGTCACCCTTGCAAACAGATCACTTTTAATACGGCTGTCATAAGCAATCGCAACAGTTGGGTTTTCATACTGCTCATTGATATAGTCAGCCATACCTTGAGTTGCCAGTGCGACTGTATAAATATTCATCCGGTTAGTTCCCACACCCAGAATACCGCGCAGACCTGCTGTTCCAAATTCCAGCATACGGATAAAGCGTTCTTTGATTTCCTGTTCGTTTCCCTCGATCTCAATCATTTCTGCGATCAGGTCCGGATCTTCCAGCTGTTTTTTTTTCCAAATTTCATAAGTTTCCAGATAGTTCACCGCAATCCACCCTTTCTAATCTTAATGGGAGTTTTAAGAATTTCCCTTTTTTCAAAAACTATACAAAATTAATATACTCCATTCTTATTTTAAGCTTTTTTTACTGAAAAGTCAACAAAAAATCCGTCGAAAGGCTCCTCTGACATCGTAAATTTTTTTATGAATCCGCTTTCCCAGTTCTGTTCTGAACAGCCATCAACCTGTGTGTTCACCAAAAGCAATTGATTTTCCTACTATAATTGTTTATAATAAAAGCACAAGGAATGGCGGTTTCCCGAAATTTCGGGAAACCAGGCTCTTCAAAATAAGGAGGAATTTCATATGTTAGTTTCTGCAAAAGAGATGCTGGACAAAGCAAAAGCCGGCAAATATGCGGTAGGTCACTTTAACATCAACAATCTCGAATGGACAAAAGCAATCCTGTTGACTGCACAGGAAAACAACTCCCCTGTTATCCTGGGTGTATCCGAAGGCGCAGGCAAATACATGGGCGGTATCAGCACTGTTGTCGGCATGGTTAACGGTATGCTCAAAGAGCTGAACATCACTGTTCCAGTTGCTCTGCATCTGGATCATGGTACCTATGAAGGTGCAAAAGAATGCATCGAAAAAGGTTTCTCCTCCGTTATGTTCGATGGTTCCAAATACGGCATTGAAGAAAATATCGAAAAAACAAAGGAAATCGTTGCTCTGGCTCATGCAAAAGGCATCTCTGTTGAAGCTGAGGTAGGCGCAATCGGCGGCGAAGAAGATGGCGTACTCGGCGGCGGCGAAATCGCTGATCCAAACGAATGCGCAAGCATCTGCGAACTGGGCGTTGATATGCTGGCTGCTGGTATCGGCAACATCCATGGCGTATATCCAGAAAACTGGGCTGGTCTGCGTCTGGACGTTCTGGCTAAGATCCAGGAAAAGACCGGTAAAATGCCACTGGTTCTGCATGGCGGAACAGGTATCCCGGATGAGATGGTAAAAGACGCTATCTCCAAAGGTGTTTCCAAGATCAACGTAAACACCGAATGCCAGATCGTATTCACCGAAGCTACCCGCAAATACTTCGAAGAAAATCTCGATCAGCAGAAGAAAGGCTTTGACCCAAGAAAGGTTCTGAAACCTGGTTTTGAAGCAATCAAAGCAAAAGTAAAAGAAAAAATGGAACTCTTCGGCTCCATCGACAAAGCTTAATCTACCTTTTCTTTGCTAAAAGAAAAGGTAGACTCAAAAGAAAAGTGTTCGCTTCGCACAGTTCTATCGCTGGTTTGTGCGATACGGCAAGTTTTCTTTCCTCTGCCTGTTCGTTGCTAAAAGAAAAGCCAGCTTGAAGCTGGACCCAATATCGCGCTTTGGTTTTGTGTAAGGCGATAGTTTCAGCACACGGCGCTCGCTCGTGTTAACACACTTGTTCAAAAGAGCAAGTGTGAAATTCTACTCTGTCGACAAAACCAAAAAGAAAAGTGTTCGCTTTGCGATGGTTCCTGGTTACTCTCGTGCAGCTGAACAAAATTCTTTTCATTTTGCTCAATCAAAACCACTAGTAAACTAGTGGTTTGCTCAGACCCCAGAGGGGTCAGTACT
>ERZ894229.250-NODE-250-length-55041-cov-11.4704_pt1 | contig 55041 bp, 50 predicted proteins | sample MGYA00380295_ERZ894229 | MGnify/ENA primary metagenome ERZ894229 (study PRJEB32331, sample SAMN06328479) | human gut metagenome | biome: human gut microbiome; feature: stool | host: Homo sapiens | collected 2014-09-17 ... | reverse complement strand
TGCCTGTAGTTGCCGCATAAGCCTTTCGGCTGAGCCAGATAAAACGCCTGAAAAAATATGAGGGGGGTAGTCTGCGCTTTTTTGGCTGCCCGGAAAGTATTGTTTCAGAGTAAAGATAAGTATTTGTTTAGAAGGGAATGGAAAGGATCTCAAGGATTAGAAGATGATAACATTTCCCTGATAACAATATGATAACAGCAGTTCAGATAATTCATATTATTTGGATAACTGGTATTTAATGAAATCAAAATGTATAACAACACCCATACAAAAAAGTTTGGTACTAAATTTTAATTTTCGAATTTGAATAAAAAAGAAATGTAATCCCATATAAATGTTGGGGCAACGAAAATTCAACTGAAATGAAAAGGTCTGACTGAGTTGAGTAAAATCAATTTGGCAAGACCTTTCTATTCATTCTTTTTCGCCGGATTCTGGCTGTGATTTTTTGTTTTCAGGTGAAGGATACAGGTGCAAAATGAATCTGCCGGAATGTGAATTTGTTTAAGGAGAAAATGTATGAGCAAGATTGTTTTGAAAGTTAAAGAAGCCATATTACAAAGTAATTTACACTTCTCGTCGAAACCGATTTTGATAGGCGGCCGGGCTATGGAATATTATGATATAAGAAAATCGGGAAAAGATATTGACTTTGTTATCACAGATAAAGACTATCAGAAGCTAGCAGAAGAATATCCCGAAAAGCGAAAAGATTTATACGGCGATTTGGGCGTAACGATTAATGAATTTGAGATTTGGAGAAGTATTGCTCATCTCGATTATGATTTTTTCAAAAAGGATGCTGTTGATGAGGGGTTATTTTTGGTAATATCAATCGACAGACTTTTATGGACAAGAGTGTGCGCAATGGATGTGGAAAAATACCGAAATGATTTGAAATTAATGAGGGACTATTATTATAAAAAATATACAAATCAGAAGTATCATCAGGAGGCCATGCTGCATGAAAATTCATACAGAAAAATGAATGGCATGGTATTTGGTGGAATGTATGAAGATGCCTGAAACAAAAGACTGACGGAGGAACCTTCATCATGATTCTGTATTTTTCAGGAACAGGAAACAGCGAACATGCAGCGAAAAGGATCGGACAGGAGACGGCAGATGAGGTCCTGAACCTGTTCGAACGGCTGAAAAATAAGGATTACAGCCGGATCGCATCCAGCCGTCCCTGGGTGGTGGTTACGCCCACCTATGCGTGGAGAATCCCGCGCATTTTGGAGGAATGGCTGAAGCGGACGGAGCTGGCGGGAAGCCGAGATATCTATTTCGTGATGACCTGCGGGGAAAACATCGGAAATGCGGGGAAATATCTCCAGACTCTGTGCGCACAGAAAGGAATGTGTTATCGGGGCTGTTTGGCGGTCGTTATGCCGGAAAACTATATCGCCATGTTTGCCACGCCCACAAGGGAAGCGGCGCGCAAAATCATTGAAAAGGCAGAGAAGAGGATCACGCAGGCGGCGGCCGTGATCCGAAGCGGCAAGGAATTTGCGGAACCGGATATCACGATTACGGACAGACTGATCAGCGGGATTGTAAACGACCTGTTTTATCCGGTGTGTGTCCACGCAAAGAAATTTTATGCGGCGGATGCCTGCATTTCCTGCGGAAAGTGTGAGCGGGTCTGCCCGACACAGAACGTCCGGCTGGAAAGCGGCAGACCGGTCTGGGGAAAGAAGTGCACCCATTGTATGGCCTGTATCTGCCGCTGCCCGGCGGAAGCGATCGAATATGGAAAACACAGCAGGGGGCTTCCCCGGTATACGTTTCCGGAATCGGAGAAATGAGCGTTTTGGGTGGAAATGCCTTTCCCGGTATGTTAGAATCAAAACACAGGGGCAGGTGATACCTGCTCCGGCTTTTTTATACGATAGGAAATTTCATTTCCTATCGTATAAAAACCTCCGGTGGATGCGCACTCGCGCGCAAGGTAGATGTTGCCTGAAGGCAACCGCGCTCGGCGCGAGTGGTGCGCATGATGCGTACCGCATCAGGGCGCACACTTTTTTACTTTATAGGGTGCGCCCAGCAAAGGGTTTGAAATTCGGTGGGTGAAAGTCCCACTGTGTTAAGGTACAAGCTATACCGCACAAAGCGAGTCTTGGGTGGATAACAGAGATGTTGACTGCTAAGCGTAGACAGCGAGACTGCAAGGCATAACTGTATATAGCTTCGATATTAAAATGAAATCGGGAAGGCAGAAGTGCTCCTATACACCGAAAGCAATACGGAGGTAATCGATAAGAGCGAGATTACCTCCGCTTCCCCGGAGTTTTGAGGTTGGTCGTGCAGTCAAGGATTTCAAGTCAACTGGGGAGGTCTGTCTGGCTCCAGATGAGTTGCGTACATCTGGTATACGGAACAACCGTAAAAGGAAGAACCGTAAAAGGCCAGCAGAAGTCGGATGGCCGAATAGTACACGGAGGAAATGCTGTGGAAGTCGAGAAAGACCTGTCCTCGCAGGTCGGCCATGTAAAGTCATATCAAAGAGGAAACATAGTCTGTACGCAGAGGCAGGAGAAACTATGGAAACGAAATTGGCGAGAATATCACAGCTATCAAGCGAAAATCCAGGAATGGTATTTACATCAGTGGGACATCTGATAAACAGGGAATTATTAAAAGAATGTCACCGGGATATGGATGGGGGCAAGGCTGTTGGAATCGACGGAATTACCAAAGAGGAATACGGAGCGGACCTGGAAGAAAACCTAAATGACCTGGTCAGAAGGCTAAAGCAGAAAGCATACAAGCCAAAGCCGGCAAGAAGAGTCGAGATACCCAAAGGGGACGGAAAAAGCCGTCCGCTCAGTATTTACTGCTACGAGGATAAACTGGTACAGGAAGCACTGAGAAGGGTACTGGAAGCAGTGTTTGAGCCACATTTCTATGAAGAAATGATGGGATTCCGTCCGGGAAGGAGCTGCCACATGGCACTCAGGAAATTGAACGGAATGCTGGAAAAGGAAAAGACAAACTGGGTATTGGATGCAGACATCAAAGGATTCTTCGACCATCTGAACCATGAATGGATAGTGAAGTTCATAGAATCACGGATAAAAGATCCGAATATAATCCGGTTAATACGGCGGATGCTGAAAGCAGGGATTATGAAAGATTACCAGTATGAGGAAACCGGGGAAGGATCGGGGCAAGGCTCAGTCTGCTCTCCAATCATAGCAAACATCTACATGCACTACGTGCTGGTATGGTGGTTCAAGGAGAAGATACGGCCGCTTATGAAAGGATATGCAGGGCTGGTGGTATATGCGGATGATTTTGTGGGATGCTTCCAGTATAAATCAGACGCGGAAATGTTCTATGAGCATCTGAAATGCAGAATGAAGCACTTTGGACTGGAATTGGAGGAGAATAAGACCCGTCTGATAGAATTTGGGCGTTACGCGGAAAGAAACCGGGAAGCGCGCGGAGAGAGAAAGTCGGAAACCTTTACGTTCCTCGGATTCACGCATTACTGTTCGCATGGCAGGACAGGAAAGTTCAGAGTGAAGAGGAAAACCAGCAAGAAGAAGCTTGCGAAGAAAAGCAGGGAAAATAAATGCCATGATAAAGGACATGAGGTTTCAGCACATCAAACGAATTGTGAAGAAGCTGAATGAGATTCTGGTTGGTTACTATCATTACTATGGGATTACTGACAATTCGCGAAGCCTAAACTCATTCTACAAAGTAGTACGGTCTAGACTGTTTTACTGGCTGAACAGAAGAAGCCAGCGCAGAAGTTATACGAAAGAAGGATATAAGGGGCTGCTGAAGCAATTCCCATTAGCGCAGCCGCGAATATATGTCAGTATATACGGATAGCTGTAGATGGATTAGCTTTACAGGGAGCCGGATGCGGGAAAGCCGCACGTCCGGTTCTGAGAGGGGTAAGTCCCGTAAGGGGCTTACCTACTTACCAAATTCCGCTTTTGGAGGGAGCATAAATGAAACACATATCTATCGAACGTACGAAAGATAAATATGTGTTTGAAGATGACAACAAAACGATGCAGGTTAGAAGATATAGAAACCTTCTTCACCAAATTCATCGTCAAACTCATCATCCTCATTCAGGAAATAATCCATGTCCAGCAGGTCGTCCCCGCTCATGTGGCGAATGTCCCCGGACATCATTCCTTCTGGTGGATTTTCCATATATTTTTTGCGTAGTCTCTCGATATCTGTTTTCATACGAACAGCTTCCTTTGCAGGGAGTATACCATAAGGATGGGATTTAAGGAAGCTATGCGGATGACCTTCTTCCACGGGAACGGGACATGATTTCCTCGTACATTTCTTCCAGAGAGACACGTTTGTGATTGAAATAAAGTTCTAAAAACAGCATGGTTGCGCCACATTCACATTTGAGTGGATCATAGCCAAAGGAAGAAAGGATGGCGGTACGCCACTGGTTAAAGCTCCTGTAAAGATGATGCTTTTGACGGGAAACAGCGCGCCGGAGTTTTTTGTCATTCTCGCGGTGGCGGGCATAAAGGCCGCCGTATCGGATCATTTTGTAATGCTTTTCCGGGATGTGCCGGATCAGCCGCTTTATGAACTCCATGACCGGGATGGTTTCCTGGACATATTTGTTATCCTCATGCCGGTTGTAATGGAAAGTGACAAAGTCACCGTCATATTTATCGATGCGTGAAGTGGCAATGACAGGCCGTCCAGGATAGCGGGCAATATATTTGATGACCGATTTAGGGTCACAGGTATTGGGTTTCTGCATAAACGTAGAAACCATCTTTGTGCTCCTGGTAGCAGAGGGCCTTTACCTTTTTAAAAGATGGTCCGAGCTTAGCCTGCATTTCATTAAGAAGGGCAGTACGGAAAGCGCTACGGAGATAAGTATAATTGAAATGACTTATGCTGCGCCAGAAACCATTGTCGCTGTAGCCGCCTTCGGAAATGAGGCAGTGGATGTGAGGGTTCCATTTCAGATCCCTGCCAAAGGTATGGAGGACCATGATAAAGCCTGGAGAGAAGTTCATGGATTTATTCTGCTTAAAAAACAGGCGTGAAACAACGCTGTTTACGGCATGAAAGAGGCAGTCGAGAAGAGAACGGTCATGGAGGAAAAACTGGCGGAGCCGGGAATCAATGGTAAAGACACAATGCCGGTGGGAGACATCGACGAGCTTAAAGGCCATGGAGGTAGTGCGTTCCATGGTGTACTTGTTGCCACAGGAGGGGCAGAAACGGCTGTGGCAGCGGAAAGGGACGAACTTAAGCCTGCCGCAGCGTGGGCAGCCTTACATGGCGCCGCCAAAGGAAGGATCGCCACAGTTAATCATCTTATCGATATTTTCCACTTCCGTATCCCTGGGGTGGAGAGTATATATAATTTCATCATAATGGTCAGTAAAAATTTGCTGAAGGATATTCATAAGACCATTATGCAGGAAAACGACACAAAAAGAAACCCCTGATTCCCCCATGATTGGGGGCCAGGGGGTTGAAGTGTCGAAGACACTTTTTCATGAAAACATAAGAAGGCGGAATGGAGATTATCATGGAATGTATCAGTATCAGCTTCCGGTCCGCGCCGGAGGAAACCCGGAAGCGCTTTGCGTTTCCTGCGGGAGAAACAGGCATAAAAGAAAGAGAGGCATTTCTGGAAAGGGCAGGTGAGGCGGTGCTGCTTTCCACCTGCAACCGGACGGAGGTCTATGCGGCGGGGGAGGGAAGCTTCGGGCGGCTGGAAGAGCTGCTTTCTGAAAAAAGCGGCATGGCGGACACGGAGGTGAAGTGGATCGCAAGGCGCTTTGCCGGGGAAAAAGCCTGCGCCCATCTGTACCGGGTCGCCTGCGGGATGGATTCCATGGTGGTGGGGGAGGACGAGATTCTGGGACAGGTGCGGACGGCCTATCTGTTTTCCGCGGAAAGGGGGCTGTGCGGTTATGAGCTGAACGCCGTCTTTCAGGGCGCTCTTGCCTGTGCCAAGAAGATTAAGACAGAAACCCTTCTGTCCAAAACCTCGGTTTCCGTGGCCACCCTTGCCTGTGCGGAAATATTCCGGTTTGCGAAGCTTTGCGGAAAAGCGGCAGCCTCACCGGACGGCTCCGGCGCCGCGGAGGCTGATGGGGAGGCAGAGCCTTCCGGAAGGAAGAGGGCAGGAGAGAATGCGGATAAGAAGGCGCTTCAGGTGCTTCTCATCGGCGGCAGCGGGAAGATGGGAGGAAGCGTTTTGAAGAACCTGCTGGGACGTGAGGGGATTCATGTATACGCCACGCGGCGCAGCCACGGCCTGGGAGAGCGGGAAAGCGGCAGGCTGTCTATCGTGGATTACGGGGACCGCTGCCGCTTCCTGGATCGGGCGGACGTGATTGTTTCGGCCACGGAAAGTCCTCATTATACCCTTACGGCGGGGGAGGCAGAAAAATATCTGAAGCGTTCCGGAGAGGAAAAGCCCCGCCTGTTCATCGATATGGCGGTTCCGGCGGACATCGACCGGAAGATCGCTTCCCTTCCGGGCTGCCGGGTGGTGGGGATGGATGATTTTGAACGGCTGGCGGAGGAAAACAACCGGAAAAAACAGCAGGCCGTGCTGGATGCCGGAGCGCTTCTGGAGGAGGAACTGGAGGAGCTGAACAAGGCCCTCCTGTTTCATGAGACGGCCGGGCAGCTGGACCGGATCCGGGATCGGTTTGCCGGATATTCCGTGGAACGCTTCCTGTTTTATCTGAAGGACAGGCTTGACGCGGCTTCCCTGAAGGCGGTTCTTCAGGCGCTGAAGGAGTGAACGGCGGAGGCCACAGGCCGTCGGCAGGTATGACGCCGACGTGTCCGGAAATGGAGGACGAGTATGGCATATTTTCCTTTTTTCATGGATATTGCGGGAAAGCGGGGAGTGATCCTTGGCGGAGGCCGGATCGCGGCAGGAAAGATCGCGGCCCTGCTTCCCTTTGCTCCGCAGCTTGTCTGTATCGCTCCGGTCATCTGCGGGGAAATTGAACGAATGGCAGCGTCCCTTCCGGAAGGGCAGGGCGGCCTGCGGCTGATTTACCGCGGGGCCAGGAAAGCGGATCTGGAGGGAGCCTTTTTCGTGGTCGCCGCGACGGACAGCCCGGAAACGAATGCATGGGCGGCAGAACTGTGCAGGGAAAAGGGGATTCTGATCAACGCGGTGGATGACCGGAAGAACTGCAGCTTTTTCTTTCCGGCGCTGGTAAAGCGAGGCCCGGTGGTTGTGGGAATTTCCACAGGGGGCTGCAGTCCGGCGGCGGCTTCCTGGCTTCGCAGGAAGGCGGAACGGATGGTTCCGGAGGAAATGGGAGATACGGTGGAGCAGCTGGGGGAGCTTCGGGAACGGGTGAAAAAAAGCGTGCCTCAGGCAGAGGAACGTTCAGCGCTTCTGAAGCGGCTTTTTGCCTTCTGCGAGGAGAAGGATTTTCAGGTGACGGACGGGGAACTGGAGGAGCTTCTGGAAGCGCTTCTTCAGGAACGCGGGAAAGGATGAAACGATGGAAACGACCGAAACAGTGGAAAAAAAACTGAGAATCGGCACAAGGGGAAGCCGCCTGGCTCTGGCGCAGGCAGCCCTTGTGGAAGAGGCGCTTCGTTCCGCCTGGCCCGGCCTGGAAACGGAGACGGTGATTCTCCGCACAAAGGGAGATCAGGTGCAGGACAAGCCCCTTTCCCAGGTGGGGCAGAAGGGCGTATTCGTTTCCGAGTTTGAAACCGCCCTGCTGGAGGGCCGGATCGATCTGGCCGTACACAGCGCAAAGGATCTGCCCGTGCGCCTGGCGGAGGGACTGGACATTTTGGCCGTCCTGCCGCGGGCGGATGCCCGGGATGTGCTGGTGCTGCCCGTGCGCGGCACGGACGACAGGGAAAAGTCCGCCGCACCGTTTCAGAGAAACGGTGAAAATGCGGCTCTGCAGGCCTTCGCGGCGTTCCCGGAGGGCGCTTTGATCGGGACGGGCAGCCTGCGGCGGCAGCTTTATGGAAAACGGCTTTGTCCACAGGCTGACTTTGTTCTGATCCGGGGAAATGTGGACAGCAGGCTGAAAAAACTTCAGAACGGTGGATATGACGGGATCATTCTGGCAAAAGCGGGACTGGACCGGCTGGGAATTCCTGAGCGGGAACGGGAGCATTTTCTGTTTCTCCCGATTCCGGAAAGCGCCTTTCTTCCCGCTGCCTGTCAGGGGATCATCGCCGTGGAGGGACGCTGCCAGGATTCCCTCCGGCGGCTGGCCGGGGCGGTGGATGATCACCTGACGCGGCTCGCCTTTGAGACGGAACGGCGGGCGCTTCTGAACTTCGGAGCGGACTGCAGCGCCCCTGCGGCGGCGTACTGCCGGGTTCTGATGGCGGACGGCTCGATGATGGACGGATCAGATGGTCAGGCTCAGAACCCATGCGGGCTCCGGCTGGGGCTGTCGGTGATGTACGCGGGAAAGGAGCAGTCCGGAACGGCTCCGGAGGCACAGCGGCTGGCGCTGGCGGATGACCTTTGTGGAAAGGTCAGGGAAGCGGACGCCCGGAAAGGGAGGAAATCATGACAGGGAAGGCCGGAAGGAGAGGAATGGAAGGCGTGGACAGAGCGGAAAGAAGTCAATCGGGAAAGGTCTGGCTGGTGGGAGCGGGCTGCGGCGGGCCGGAGCTGATCACGGTGAAGGGCCTTTCTCTGGTGGAAAGCTGCGACGTCCTGCTCTATGACAGCCTTTCGGCTAAGGAGCTTCTGGAGCGGGCGCGGCCGGACTGCGAGCGGATCGATGTGGGAAAGCGGTATGGCGGGCAGGCCGTCTCTCAGGAGGAGATCAACCGCCTGCTGGTTCAAAAGGCCGGAGAAGGGAAAAGGGTGGTCCGCTTAAAAGGCGGGGATCCCTATGTATTTGGCAGAGGGGGAGAGGAAATGCTGGCCCTGCAGGAGGCGGGAATCGCCTGTGAGGAGGTGCCGGGCATTTCCTCCGCCATTGCAGCTCCTGCCGCCGCAGGCATTCCGGTCACCCACCGGGGGCTGAGCCGCTCAGTGACGGTGCTGACGGCGTCCAGCCTGACGGAAGGAGAGGAACGCATGACGGAGGCGGATTACGGGGCGCTCGCCCGCCTTTCCGGCACTCTGGTCATTCTCATGGGCATGCACCATCTGAAGGAGCTGACGGACCGGCTGATCGGCGCGGGTATGCCTCCTTCCCGTCCTGCGGCTGTGGTGATGGAGGGCGCGACGGAGCGGCAGAAATGGGTGCGCGCTCCGCTAAAGCGCCTGGCAGAGGAAGCGGAGCGGGCTGGTCTGAAAGCGCCGGCGGTCATTGTGATCGGAGAGACCGCCGCCCTGCATCTTGCGCCGATGGATATTTCAGGGACAAATGATCGGCCGTCGGGGCCTTCGCCGCAGGAGACTTTTCCACAGGGAATTTTGCTGCAGGAGACATTCCCGCAGGGCGCGGCGGACCGACAGGCCTCCGGGCCGCTTTCCGGCGTCCGTGTGGGTGTGACCGGAACGGCAGGCTTTGCGGCAAGGCTTGGCGCCGCCCTTGGAAAACAGGGCGCGGAGACGGTGGAGCTGGGGTTCCTTGAGACCGTGCCCACGGAGCGGTCTCTGCCGGAGCTTTCCGGCTTTTCCTGGCTGGTCTTCACCAGCCCCAACGGCGTCCGGATTTTTCTGGAAAAAATGAAGCAGGAGCGCCGGGACTTGCGCACGCTGGTGGGAAAGCGGATCGCCGTCATCGGCCCGGGAACCGGGGAGGCGCTGGCAGAAGGCGGCCTTATTTTTGACCTCATGCCGGAGATACACGACGCTTCTCATTTGGGAGCGGCGCTGACGGAGCGGATGGGGCCGGGCGAACGGGCCCTGCTTCTGCGCTCGGAGCTGGGGAGCCCTGCGCTGACGCAGAAGCTGTCCGGGGCGGGAAGCGAGCATCGGGATTTTGCGCTGTACGAGCTGCGGGAAAAGCCCGGACAGAGGGAGGAAGCCTTCCGGCGGCTGCGGGAAAATCCGCCGGACTATCTGCTGTTCGGAAGCGCCTCCGGCGTCCGCAGCTTTGTGGATGGGCTCATACAGAGTGCTCCCCAATGCGGCTCCCTGCCCCGCATCGGCTGCATCGGCCCCCAGTGCCGCGCCGCCTGGGAGGAAGAAAAGGGGAGGCTGAAACCGTTTCTGACCAGGCTGCCGGAAGCATTTACGGCGGAGGAATTCAATATAGACGGCCTGGTCCGGGCTGTGAATGCGGACTGGGAAAAAGGAGGCAATCATGCAGAGATTTCGCAGACTGAGAAAAAATGAAGTAATCAGAGGGATGATGCAGGAGACCAGACTGCATCCGAAGGATTTCATCTATCCCATTTTTGTGGCGGAGGGAGAGAATCTGGAAAATCCCGTGGCCTCCATGCCGGGAGTATTTCAGTATTCCCTGGACCGGCTGGACGGCATTTTGAAAAAGGTGCGGGAGAGCGGCATTTCCGGCGTTCTGCTGTTCGGCATTCCCGCCCATAAGGACGAAGTGGGAAGCCAGGCCTATGCGCCTGACGGGATCACCCAGCGGGCGGTGAGAAGGATCAAAAAAGACTATCCCGAACTGTACTGCATCGTGGATGTCTGTCTGTGTGAATATACCTCCCACGGACACTGCGGCCTGGTGGAGGGGGACTGCATCCTGAACGATGAGACCCTGCCGCTTCTTGCAAAGATGGCGGTGAGCCTGGCACAGGCCGGAGCGGACATGATCGCCCCGTCCGACATGATGGACGGAAGGGTGGAGGCCATCCGCGCTGCGCTGGATGAAAACGGTTTTGCAGATATCCCCATCATGGCCTACAGTGCGAAATTCGCTTCTGCCTACTACGGTCCCTTCCGGGAAGCCGCCCATTCCGCGCCGGGCTTCGGCGACAGAAAGAGCTATCAGATGGACCCCGCAAACGGACATGAGGCCATCCGGGAGATCGAAGCGGATATCGCGGAGGGCGCCGACATCGTCATGGTAAAGCCGGCCCTGGCCTATCTGGACGTTCTGAAGGAAGCCTCTCTCACCTTCGACCTGCCCCTGGCGGTTTACAACGTGAGCGGAGAATACGCCATGGTAAAGGCGGCCGCCGCCAACGGATGGATCGATGAGAGAAAAATTGTGACCGAGAACCTGACGGCCATGAAGCGGGCAGGTGCGAAGGTAATCATCACCTACCACGCGCTGGACATGGCGGCCTGGCTCAGAGAAAAGAGGAAAAAATGAACACAAAATCGGAACAGTTATATGAAAGAGCCTGTAAACGGATGCCCGGCGGAGTGAACAGCCCGGTGCGCTCCTTCCGCTCGGTGGGAAAAACGCCATTTTTTGTGGAAAAGGCGGCGGGCGCCTTTCTGATCGATGTGGATCACAACCGGTATCTGGATTATGTATGCTCCTGGGGGCCCGGCATTCTGGGACATGCCCATCCGGCTGTCATCGAGGCGGTGCGCAGGGCCTGCGAGAAGGGGCTGACCTACGGCGCGCCCACGGAAAAAGAAGTGGAGCTGGCGGAGCTGGTGAACGAGTGCGTACCTTCCATGGAAATGATGCGGCTGGTCAGCTCCGGAACGGAGGCCTGCATGAGCGCCATCCGGGCGGCGAGGGGCTTTACCGGACGGGATAAAATCATCAAATTTGAAGGCTGCTACCATGGTCATTCCGACGGCCTTCTGGTGAAGGCGGGAAGCGGCCTGATGACGGAGGCTATTCCGGACAGCGCGGGGGTGCCTGTCGGCTATGCGGAAAATACCCTGCTGGCGGTCTATAATGATCCGGACAGCGTATCCCGTCTGTTCGACGCATACCGGAATCAGATCGCCTGTGTGATCGTGGAGCCTGTGGCGGCCAACATGGGCGTGGTTCCTCCGGCGGAAGGCTTCCTTCCCTTCCTGCGGGAGATCACGGAAAAGAACGGCGCGCTGCTGATTTTTGACGAGGTGATCACCGGCTTCCGTCTTTCCCTGGGCGGCGCGCAGGAATATTACAACATCTGTCCTGACCTGTCCACCTTTGGGAAGATCATCGGAGGCGGCATGCCCCTTGCGGCCTACGGCGGCCGCAGGGATGTCATGAGCTGCATCGCCCCGCTGGGGCCGGTCTATCAGGCGGGCACCCTGTCCGGCAATCCGGTGGCGGTGACTGCCGGTCTGGAAACCCTCCGCCAGCTTATCGCCCATCCGGATATCTATGAGGAGATTGACCGGAAGGCCGGGAAGCTGGAAGAGGCCTTCCGGGAAAAAGGCCTTACCGTGAACCGGGCAGGCTCCCTTCTTTCCTGTTTTTTTACAAAAAAACCTGTTACCGACTACCGTTCGGCGCTTCGTTCCGATACGAAAGCCTTTGCCGCGTATTTTGCCAATATGCTGGAACGGGGCATTTATGTGGCGCCTTCCCAGTTTGAGGCCATGTTTGTCTCCGCAGCCCATTCCGATGAGATGATCGAACGCACCTGCAGAGCCATCCGGGAATCGGTGTGAGCTGTCAGACAGTCGTTTTCCAGAATCCATGCAGATTGCACCAGGCGTAGGCAGCCTTCGGCGCGTCCCCCTCTTCCAGGGTAAAATGCACCATCGGCTCCTGCCCTGACGCCATCCGGGCGCGGTAGGTCCGGCCGTTTTTCGTGCTCAGGCTGACCCAGCCGATGCTGTGCTCTTCGCTCATGGGATGAAAAATGCTGCCCACCTTTATCGTCACCCTCTGGCCGTCCGTTTCCACCACAGGCAGATGTTTTTCTCCGGCTGCGGCAGTGCTTTCCGCGGTGTTTGGAGACAGCGGCTCAAAGGGATGGCAGCAGTCGGGAAGCGCGGCATCCACGATGCCCTCCAGCGCCTCCAGAAGAACGGTTCGATTCCTATCCGTCAGAAATACAGGTTCCATTTTCATAGTTTTATCCAATCCTTTCTGCCGCAGGAAGCGGCGTCTTTTCCTTTTCTATTTTTCCCGGATCCAGCGGAAATTTATACAGATAAAAATAACGATATTACGTCATAAAAAAAACGTTGTTTACAATTCGCAGGCGGGATGGTATTCTGAATGAGAAAAGCCCTGTAAAAAAGGAAAACGAACGGGGCGGAAAGGTTTTTACAAAAGGAAAGGAACGATGGAAAAAAGACTGACAAAACAGGAAAAAAAGCAGCTTTGGATCTTTGTGGCTGCGGCCTTTGGATTACCTCTTCTGATGGGAGTGCTGATGGGTATCAATTTTTACAGAGGAGCGGACGTGAGCGTCTTTCCCAATGCGCAGATGTATTATCCTGCGGCAGGCGTGATGCTGGCCGTCCTTCTGACCAGGAAGCCGGAGGACAGGGTTCCGGTGAAATTCTACACAGGATTTCTGGTTCTGACAGGGATTCTGATGGCGCTCTGTGTGGTGAGTGTATTCCTTCCGCAGGTCAGCATGGCGGCTGCGGTAAATCTGGTACTCATTGTGGGAAGCCTGATTTCCTGGGTGCTTCTGCTTCTGGAGAAAAAGGAGATTCGCAGGAAATTCGGACTCAGCTGGGGAAGGGGCTCCCGGGAAGACAGTGAGACTCCGGGAGAAGCCCGGCAGGGAATCCGCCCCTGGCTGTGGATTCTCCTGTTTTTATTCCTGTATTTCCTGCGCATTTTTCTGAATTATGTGGTGGAAGGCATGCCGGGCGCATTTTTCCCGCCCTTTGCGAACCCGTATGTGTGGCTGAATCTGGCGCTGCTTCCGCTGAATTTCTTCATGGTTTATACCGCGTTTTTCGGAGAAGAGTACGGCTGGCGGGGCTTTTTCCAGCCCATTCTTCAGAAACGGTACGGAAAACGGCTGGGCGTGCTCATCCTGGGCGTGTGCTGGGGATTGTGGCATCTGCCGCTGAACCTGTTTTATTACAGCCCTGACACCTGGCTGCAGAGCGTGCTTACCCAGCAGACCACCTGCATCGGCCTGGGCATTTTCTTCGGCCTGGCCATGATGAAGACAAAAAACATATGGGTTGTCGTGATCATGCATTTTCTGAACAATAACCTGATCGCCGTCATGGCCGGAACCGGAGACGTGATCAGCGGCCAGGTGATCCGGTGGACCGACGTGCTGCTTCTTCTGGTGTTAAACGGCGTCCTGTTTGCCTCCTTCATTCTGGCGAAGGATTACCGGAAGGAAGAGCAGCTGGAGAGCTGGGAGCCGGGAAAGGAAACGGAAGATGAAGTACAGAGCGGTTCTCTTTGATTTTGACTACACGCTGGGCGATTCCACGAAGGGAATCGTCCTGTCCGCCAATGCGGCGCTTCAGCGGATGGGCCTGGAAGCACAGTCTGAGGAAGCCATCCGGAGGACAGTCGGTCTCTCCCTGCGGGATACTTACCGCGCCCTGACCGGAGACGAAAATCCGCAGGCGGCGGACAGCTTTGCCGCCTTTTTCAGGGAGAAGGCTGATCAGGTCATGGCGGAAAGCGCGGTGCTGTACCCTTCCGTACCGCCGCTTCTTAAGGCCCTTCGTTCGCAGGGGCTCCGGATGGGAGTCGTCACCACCAAGTTCCGTTACCGGATCCTGCAGATCCTGGGAAAATACGGTTTGACGGATTCGGTGGACTGCATCATTGGCGCGGAGGATGTGAAGGAGGAAAAGCCCTCTCCGGAGGGAATTCTGCTTGCCATGGAGAGGCTGGGGATGCGGAAGGAAGAGATTCTTTATGTGGGTGACAGCGCGGTGGACGCTGCCGCCGCTGAGCGGGCGGGGGTGGCCTTCGCCGGAGTGCTCACCGGAACGACGCCGGAGGAGGCGCTGCGGGGAAGGACCTGTGTGTGGATTGGGAAGGAGGTTGGGGAGATTGGGAAATTAAAAAATGATTGACATCCCCACCCGCCGGTGTTATTCTGTGACAAACAAAGAACAGGAGAAAAGTGCCCCAGACTGACGTTCCGATCCGTCTGAACGGTTCTGCCGGGCATTTTAACAGGAAGAATGTACAGGAATCAGACCTTACAGCTTCACAGGGACGATGATCGTCAGCGCCTGTATCCGTGATTGAATTTCTGCAGAGAATCATCACAGGTACAGACGCTTTTCGTGCTGTACCTGTGTGGCAGAGCTTATTCCGGGCCGGGTCCGCACAGCAGTTGCGGATCCGGCTTTCTTTATTTATTTGTTTATACGGCCCCGGCAGAGCCGGGCCGTTCCCGCCGTGGAGACGACGCGGATAAGGGGGTGATAGCATGTGGCATAAAGACGATGTCCATCCGGATTCCGGAAAATCTGTTTCACAGGCAATACACAGATCAAAAGGAAAACAGAAAGGACAGAAAAAATATGAGTGAAAACAATATGGTAAAAATTCATGGCAGTATCCACAGGCTGAGGAAAATGAGCGGCTTTTCCTTCCTCATCCTGCGCACGGCGCATCAGCTGATTCAGTGTATTCTGGAGCCGGAAAAGTGTGAAATTATGGGGCCGGACGGCAGTCCGTGGAAAGAAACGCTGAAGGAGGAAATGTGCATCCGCATGGAGGCGCAGAAGGTGGAGGAGCCCCGCTCCCGGACGGGATGGGAGCTGCATCCCGTCCGTATCCGGATTCTGTCTGTTCCGGCAGAAGCGATGCCTGTAGTCATTCATGGGAAGGAAATTCCGGCTTCCCTGGAGACCATTCTGGACTTTCGGCCGCTGACCCTGCGTAATGAAAGGGAGCGGGCCGTTTTCCGGATTCAGGACGCGCTGGTGAGGGGCTTTACGGAATTTCTGCAGCAGCAGGATTTTGTGCAGATACACACGCCGAAGCTGGTCAGCCAGGGAGCGGAGGGAGGCGCCAACATTTTCCGGCTGGACTATTTCGGGAAAGAGGCTTACCTGGCCCAGAGCCCTCAGTTTTATAAGCAGATGATGGTGGGCGTATATGAAAAGGTGTTTGAGATCGGGCCGGTTTTCCGGGCGGAAAAGCACGATACGGCAAGGCATCTGAACGAGTATACCGGAGTGGACTTTGAAATGGGCTATATCGATGGCTTTGAGGAACTGTGCCGTATGGAGGAGGCCATGATCCGCCATGCGCTGGAGGCTTTGCCGGAAATCTGCCCGGAGGAACTTGCGCTTCTGCAGGTGCGCATTCCGCGGATTTCTTCCATTCCCTTCGTTCGTTTCCATGAGGCGAAGGAGCGGATCGCCGGGAAGTACCACAGGCCCATCCGGGAAAGGGAGGATCTGGACCCGGAGGAGGAAAAGCTCCTGTGCCAGCTGGTAGAGGAGGAAACGGGCAGCGAGTTCGTATTCGTCACCCATTATCCCACGGCAAAACGGCCCTTTTACGCCATGGAGGATGAGGAAAATCCGCAGGTGACGAAAAGCTTTGACCTGCTGTTCCGGGGCCTGGAGGTGACCACGGGAGGCCAGCGCATTCACGATTACGCCGCGCAGCTTGCAAAAATGAAGGCCAGGGGCATGGACCCGGAGCAGTTTGAAAGCTACCTTCAGATCCATAAGCACGGCATGCCGCCCCACGGCGGCCTTGGCATGGGGCTGGAGCGGTTCACCGCACGGCTTCTGGAGCAGGACAACGTGCGCAGGGCCTGCCTGTTCCCCAGAGACATCCACCGGATCGCGCCGTAAAGGAGCGGAAAAGCGATGGAAAAAAGAACGGTTCCGCGGTATAATAACTACAAAAAGCGATGGAGGAACCCATGATAACAATAACCTGGTTTGGAACGGCGTCCATTCTCATCGAGGCGTGCGGGCAGAAGCTGCTGTTTGATCCCTTTGTGGAACTGAATGGAGGAAGCAATCCGAACACGCTGGAAGATTTTGAAGGGGTGGGCGATATCTGCGTCACCCATGGTCATCTGGATCATCTTTTTTTCGTACCGGAGCTGGTGGAAGGACAGGACGCCACCGTACACTGTCCGGCCGCGGCAGCGCGCACGCTGGAGGGTTTTCTGGAGGAGAACGGAAATATTGTGCTCACCAGGCCGGGGGACAGCTGGAAGCTGGGAGAACTTCAGATTACGGCTTACCGGGGAAAGCATGTGGCCTTTTCTCCATCGCTGGTGTTTCAGCGGCTGTTTTCGCCGAAGCTTTTCAGACGGCCGAAAAATCTGCTGTTCCTCGCCTGGGCGCATCTCCGTTTCCGGGAAAGAAAGAATACGCTCGTCTATGAAATCAGAGCGGAGGGGAAGAACATCCTGCTGCTGGGAAGCATGGCGCTGGATGAGAAAACCGAATATCCGCAAGGGACGGATCTGCTGATCCTTCCCTATCAGGGAAAGCGCAGGCCGGAGAAAGCGGCCTGTGAGATCGTAGAAAGGCTGAAGCCGAAGCGGATCCTGCTGGATCATTTTGACGACGCCTTTCCGCCCGCGTCCAGAGAAGAGGATACGAGGCCGTTTTACCGGATGCTTTCTTCCCGCTTTCCGCAGATTCAGGCGGTGAAGCCGAAAGCGGGAAAGCCGGTCCGGCTGTGAGAAGCGTGAAAACAGAAATTTGAAACAGGGCTGCCGCTGAACCGTCCGTGTGAAAACGCGGCGCGGGCTGAGAAGTGTCAGGGGCGGCCTGCCGCAGATACAGGATGAGGGGAAACGTGAAAAAAAGAATAGAATATCTGGATATTGTAAAGGTAATTGCCATTTTTCTGGTGGTGTTCTGCCACTTTGTGCTTCTTTCGGAAAGCATTCCGTCCAATCTTTTCATGTCGGCATGCTGGTCGGGCGTGCCCATGTTTTTCATGGTAAATGGAGCGCTTTTGTTCACCCGGCCGCTGAACCTGAAAAAGCATATTTACAAGACGCTGACCATCTATCTGGTGCTGGTTATCTGGCGGCTGATCTATCTGCTCTCCATCGGCGCGATCAATCATGTTCCGGTTTCGGGATTTGGAAAAAATGAGCTGTTCCTTTACCTGTTCGCCTTCGGAAATCTGGAAGGAATCGGGACGGGGCATCTGTGGTTCATTGAGGCGCTTCTGGCCGTTTATGTGCTGTTTCCTCTGTTCCGGATCTGCTTCGATCTTCCGTTCGGAAGAAAGCTGATTCTGTTTTTTGCCATATACGGGCTGGTTGTGACCAACGGGATGAATGCGCTTCAGATCCTGCTGGACGGCCTTGCGGCATCAGGCAGGATCGGAACCGTTTCCCTTTCCGCGCTTGGCGTTCTCAATCCCTTCGGAACCTATGCCAACATGCTGGGCTTTTTCCTGCTGGGAGCCTGGATTCATACCGGCCCTGTTATCGGGAAAAGCCTGCGCGCACAGCGCCTGATCGGCGCCGCAATGGCCGTTCTCGGCCTTCCCGGCATCTGGGCCGTGAAGTGGTACTTAAGCGGAACCCCGGCCTGGGACGGCATTCTTCTGGCGGAGGGGTATCGTCATATCCCCGTGATTTTGCTCGCGGTGGGCATTTTCCTGCTCTGCCGGGATCTTACCATCAAAAACAGGTTCCTTTCCGCCGCCGTGCGCGCCGTGGCGAAAAGAACCCTGGGCATTTACTATCTGCACTGGATCTTCGGATGGCTCCTTGTGCCGCATATGGCTCTGCTTTTCAGCCGCTTCAGCGTGGCGTCCAACATTCTGAAAACTCTCGCGCTCATTCTGCCCGCTCTGCTTGTGACCTTCTTTCTGGAAAAAATTCCGGCGGTGCGAAAGCTCGTGACGGGATGAGGGAAGAAGAAGCGGAGGGCCGTCCGGTGGCGTCTCTCAAAAGTTCCGGGCGATCGTTAAAGAGGCCTTTTCAGGGAATAATCCAGAATCAGGGTTGATGTTTGGGCGTCGATGATATGTACGGAAAGAGTGAACATGCTTTCGGAGCCTGCTTCCCACTCCTCATACCACTCGCCCATGGTCCCACTGCTGAGTGCGGTCTGGAAGTCCTCTGAGGAAAGCCGGTTTGACAGACCAGGGTAGGTATCGGGGGCGCCGTAAAGTTCTGTGGCTTTTGAAAGAAGGGTGTCCATGAGCTCTGCGGTCCCTTCGGAACTGCCGGACTGATACATATACCGGAAGCCGTAAAGGGTTTCATTGGAGACGTCAAACAGCAGAGAACTGGTGAACGCCGTCCCCTCCATGTCGGCAGGCTCCCTGAGATCCCATGCGCCGGGGGAGCTGCTTTCCGTTATCTCATCTTCCGTAATCCCAAGCGCCTGAAAAACATCGTCGCGGCCGCTGCCATACAGTTCTTCTCTGGAGGCCAGCTCCTCCTCAGTCAGAAGCCCGCCGCCGGAAACATGGGCTTCCCGGCAGCCGGAAGAAGCCAGAAGAATGAGTCCCATAAGGAAACATGCAGCAATTTTTCCGGTCAGTTTTTTCCCTTTCATTTTCTTCTCCTACTACAATGTTCTTCGTTCCGGTGTATCGTCTGATCTGCCCGGAGGCCGGGCCTTTGCAGGTGCGGAGTCAGACTGTCCGGCTCCTGTAAATATTCTGTAATTTTGATATATCATATCCGGTCAAGCATTTCAAGATGTGTCCCTGAATTATATGTTACAGTTCAGCCTTCAGCTGAACTGTAACGGCATCCGGCCATTCCAATCGCAGCACTCGCCTCATCGTGCAGCGATGGGCCGGATGCTTCCTCGCTATACGTTTTCGTACGGTCTGCGCAGTAAATGCGCAGACCTGGCTGAATAGTAACAATTATATTTCCATGAAAAATTTCCGGTGCTGAAAACGTCCGTTACTGTTCGCCGGCCTAAACGGGAACAAACTTTAAAATCCTCTTATTCTCGGAATAAATACAGAGGGATCCGTCAATCCTGAATTTAGCTTGACAAACAGGGAAAATATGTTATGATAAAATCAATAACAATAATTATTACTAAAATAAGAAAGGAGGATACACCATGCTGAAAGGGAAAACAGCGGTAGTTACGGGAGGAACAAGGGGAATCGGGTTTGCGGTGGTAAAGAAGTTCCTGGAAAACGGCGCGGCAGTTGCGCTCTGGGGGTCCAGACAGGAAACCGTGGAAAAGGCGCTGGAAAAGTTGCGGGCAATGAATCCGGACTGGAACGTGACAGGCATGTCTCCCGATCTGGGCAGCCTGCAGGAGGTGGAAGCGGCCATGCAGCAGGTAAAGGAGCGGTTTGGCAGGCTGGACATTCTGGTGAACAATGCGGGCGTTTCGGCAAGGGAAAGCTTCTATGATTACAGAGAAGAGGATTTTGAAAAAATCACGGATTTGAACCTGAATGCGGTATTCCGCTGCTCCAGGGCGGCGGCGCCTCTGATGAAGGAGCAGGGCGGCGGCGTCATCCTGAACACCAGCTCCATGGTGAGCATTTACGGGCAGGCCGCAGGCGTCGGCTATCCGGCGACCAAGTTCGCGGTGAACGGCCTGACGAAATCCCTGGCAAGGGAGCTGGGACGGGATCACATCCGGGTCAACGCGGTTGCTCCCGGCGTCATCCGGACGGATATGGTTGCGGCGCTTCCGAAGGAGCTGATCGAGCCGCTCATCAGGACCATTCCGCTGGGCCGCGTGGGAGAGCCGGAGGATGTGGCCAATGCCTTCCTCTTCCTCGCAAGCGATATGGCATCCTATGTGACCGGGGAGATTCTCTCCGTGGACGGAGCTGCAATGACCTGAATCTTGCCGGGGGGAATGACCTTAAACTTTCGGAAAGATGAACGGAAAAAAGCGGAGGTTCAGACGGACCCGCATATTTATGGCATATCAGATAGAGGAAGATATGCCATATCAGATGGAGGAAGAACATGAATATTCAGACCTTTTTTCAGTTGAATTACGGCGTTTACATCACCACCACTCTGGACGGAGAACGGCCCGTGGGCTGTGTGACCAACAGCATCATGCAGATCACGGCGGAGCCCGCCACCTTTGCAGTGAGCGTCAATCACGATAACTACACCCATGACTGTATGGAAAGGACGGGAAGCTTCGCCTTCTCCATCCTGGGAGAAAATACGGATCCCGCGCTGATCGGCGCATTCGGCTTCCACAGCAGCAGGGACACGGATAAATTTCAGAATGTGTCCACAAAGACGGCAGCAGGGCTTCCTGTAATCGCTTCCTCCTGCGGCTATGTGGTCTGCCGCCTGATCGGAAGCCTGGAAACCCCGACCCACACCATCTTCCTGGGGAAGGCGGAGGAAGCGGAGATTCTGGACGGCTCCCAGACCCCGATGACCTATTCGTACTATCATCGTGTGATCAAGGGAAAGGCGCCGAAAAATGCGCCAACCTGGCAGCCGGAGAAGCAGGAGGCGGAAGAGAAATCCGTTTCTCAAGCAGCAGAAGATGAAAGGGCCACGCAGGACGGAACGGCCGGCAGCGTCGGAAAATGGATCTGCGGAATCTGCGGCTATGCCTATGAGGGCGAGACGCTCCCGGAGGATTTTAAATGCCCGGTCTGCGGCCGTGGTCCGGAAGTATTCCGGAAGGCATGAAAAAAAGTCGCTCAGAAAGAGCGTAAACAGGTAAGCATAACCGGTATCAGATAAATGGCGGAAATGGTTCGGATTTTAGCAGAAAGTCCGGGCCTTTTTCGGCTTTGAATACTAACGTCCGGACAAAAGTGACAAAAAAAGCATTGATTGGAAAATTGCCTCTGCCGGTTGTTTGTGGTAAGATGAATACAAAGAAAGCGGGGCGGGGCATTCCAAAGGCTGTCTCATATCCGCACGAAAACGGAAGGAAAACCTGACTTAACATTTCGACAGCTCTATATAACAAATGGCAGTTGCGGAGTGTGCGGGTTTCCAGATAAAATAAAGGGGTAAAGTGAAGCAGGCCTGCGGACTTTACGAACAATTTGACATTTTTAAGGATGTTGGCTTCACAACCCTGGCATCGCGTGAAAAACACGCAGAAGGGGAAGAAAAAATGGACAAACCGGTACTTGTAATTCTGGCAGCGGGTATGGGAAGCCGCTACGGCGGACTCAAGCAGATCGATCCGGTGGACGAACAGGGCCACAAGATCATTGATTTTTCCATGTATGACGCGCACAGAGCGGGCTTTGAAAAGGTCGTTTTCATCATTAAGAAGGAAAACGAGAAAGATTTCCGCGAGTGTGTGGGCGACAGAGTGAGTAAGCACATGGAGGTGGAATACGTTTTTCAGGAGCTTGACAAGGTTCCGGAAGGTTTCCAGATTCCGGAAGGCAGAGTGAAGCCCTGGGGAACGGCGCACGCGATCCTCTGCTGTAAGGACGTGGTAAAGGGACCGTTTGCGGTCATCAATGCGGATGATTATTATGGAAGAAGCGCCTATACTACGCTGTACAACTTCCTTACCACCCACCAGGACGATGAAAAATACCGCTATGCGATGGTTGGCTATGAGCTTGGCAATACGCTGACGGAAAACGGCTCTGTTGCCCGTGGCGTATGTGTGACAGATGAGAACGGTTACCTGAAGGAAATCGCGGAGCGAACCAAGATCGTCAAGACTGCGGAGGGCGCGGCTTACACGGAGGACGACGGGGCGACCTGGACGCCTCTGGCGCTGGACACCCTGGTATCCATGAACATGTGGGGCTTTTCCGCGAGCATCTTAAACGAACTGGAGAGCGCGGTGAACAGCTTCTTTAAAAATGAGGTGGAGAAGAATCCGCTGAAGTCGGAATGCTTCCTTCCCATCGAGGTGGATAAGCTTCTGAAGCAGGACAAGGCCACTGTCGAGGTGCTTTCTTCCAAAGATAAATGGTTTGGCGTAACCTACAAGGAAGACAAGCCCTTCGTGATGGAATCCATTGCCCGCCTGAAAGCGGAAGGCGTTTATCCGGAATATTTGTGGGAAACAAGGTAAATGGCTACAAAGAACGGCTGACGCCGTTCTCTCATGATTTAAAAGCTGCCTGCGGCGGCAGAACAGGAGGCCGGCACGAACCGGCAGGTTCGCGCCAAAGAACAGCCGACGCTGTTCTTTCGTGATTAGAATGCCGCCTGCGGCGGCAGAACAGGAGGAAACCATGGCAATTTTAGTGACAGGCGGAGCCGGATATATCGGCAGCCATACGGTAGTAGAGCTGCAGAATGCAGGATACGATGTGGTAGTGGTGGATAACCTCTGCAATTCCAGCGAGAAATCCCTGCAGCGTGTGGAAAAGATCACGGGAAAGAAGGTTCCTTTTTACAAGGCCGACATCCTGGACAGAGAGGCACTGAACGCCATTTTTGAAAAGGAAAAAATTGATTCCTGCATCCATTTCGCAGGACTCAAGGCGGTTGGCGAGTCTGTTGCCAAGCCGTGGGAATATTATGAGAATAATATCGCCGGGACTCTGACCCTGGTGGATGTGATGCGTAAACACGGCGTGAAGAACATCATCTTTTCTTCTTCCGCTACCGTTTATGGCGATCCGGCGATCATCCCCATCACGGAGGAATGCCCGAAGGGACAGTGTACCAATCCCTATGGCTGGACCAAGTCCATGCTGGAGCAGATCCTCTCCGATATTCAGAAAGCGGATCCGGAATGGAACGTGGTGCTTCTGCGTTACTTCAATCCAATCGGCGCCCACAAGAGCGGTATGATCGGTGAGAACCCCAACGGCATTCCCAACAATCTGATGCCTTACATCACCCAGGTTGCCGTTGGCAAGCTGAAACAGCTCAACGTATTCGGAAACGACTATGATACGCCGGACGGAACAGGAGTGAGAGACTACATCCATGTGGTTGACCTGGCAAAGGGCCATGTAAAGGCGCTGAAGAAGATCGAGGATAATTCCGGTCTTTCCATCTATAATCTGGGAACCGGAAAGGGCTACAGCGTGCTGGATATCGTGAAGAACTTCGAGGAAGCCACGGGCGTGAAGATCCCTTATGTGATCAGGGAGCGCCGCCCCGGCGATATCGCCACCTGTTACTCCGACGCCAGTAAGGCAGAGCGGGAGCTGGGCTGGAAGGCAGAATACGGCATTAAGGAAATGTGCGCAGACTCCTGGAGATGGCAGTCTCAGAATCCGAACGGATACGACGACTGACCGGAAGCAGAAAGAGTGGAACTGCCGGAACCGATTGTACGGGTTCCGGCAGTTTTTTGGGTATGTTTTTCATGTATTAGAAAATTGTTTTATTCACTGTGAAAAGAATTCCCAGTCGCTTCCGTCCAGCCTTACCCGGCAGATGGTGCCGCTTTCATATGGGTCAGGCATGTAATAAAACCAGCCGTCCGAAATTCCACCTGTCACCGCATTGTCGTTGCTGACCAGTCTGATCGCTCCCGGTACGTTGCTCAGGTTCGAAAACTCATTTAGTGTAAGGTTTCCGCTGCCAATGGCTGATTTCAGATCTTCTATGTTAACGAGCCACATATCCAGGCTCTTCAAAACAATCTCCATACGGAGAGTTTCTGATATGGAAGGGCGGGATGAATTGTTGTAGGCAATGCCAGTGTAATAGACGACGACGGTTCCGGCCTCATTGAACGCAAGCATTCTCTTACCGGCAACATCGTATGCTAAGCCAAGAATCATCCGGTGCGATGTCATTTCCGGGGGCTGAAATAAATTCATCCCATGCAGTTTCCGGATTGGAAGTTTCCGTGGTGATGTTTGAAGGAATTCTTACCTCGGAACATCCGAATAAAAAGATCGAACATAATATGGATACTGTAAACAACACTCTTCTCATAGTAATCCTTCTCGATTTAGTCTCTGCGTACGTAAAGGGAATGTTTCTTTCACCTCCTACTTGTCCCCCTCTGCCGTAAATGTAATAAAATTTCATGAATCTTATTACAAAATAGCACGGGGGTACTGTCAAGAGTTATATATCGTTTTATATATCGTTAATGCAGTTATAGAAAAGTAATAGTAATATTGAAATTGGAGGAGTGTTTTTATAATTCAGTTTTTATACTTGGACAGTTCGCTAAAAAAGAATTAATGAAAAAAGAACTGGAGAGAACTGAAAAGAAGGCCTTGAAAGCCATGAAGGAAATTGTTATAATAAAAATGTAAAAAAGATGTTACCGATAGACGGATGCCCATTCAAAAAATTGTGTTAAAATAACCGCCAATCTTTGTCAGGGACTGGGCGGTTATTTTTTTGCGTCTATGTAAGCTATCAGGAGAGGGATGACGATCCCAAAGAACATCATAACCAGCGATAACAGTTCAAAGTCGCTCATATCTATCCCCTCTTTCTTACGTATTGGATTCCCATGAATGGGTTTCTATGTAATCAGAGGGTCACAGTCCCTCTGTAAGAGGGCAACCGCCTACCGAATATGGTAACATCTTTTAAAAAGCTTATCAAAATAACATGGATACAGCAATGAAATTTGTAAATATTCAATAAAAATTAAGAAAGAAGCACGAATATGCCAAGTAAAATCATTAACATGAGCATCCGTCTCTGTACAGGATCCGGTGATCGGGCAGACCTGTACAGAGGTTCATTCAGAAAATGAGGGAAAATCCCCATGTTCTGAAACAGTGGCTGTTTTCGGAGAGAAATCTTCCTGTGTGAAATTTTCCGGAGAAACCGCGTTCTGCCCGCACAGGACCCTGTACTTTTACGGAAGAAATGCGTTTCGCTTTAACAAATCGTCTGTAAAAGGAGGAAAATCCTGTGAATCACAATTTTAAAAAATATATTCTTTTCTGGCTGAGCGGCTCCGTCTCTCAGCTCGGAAGCGCCATGACGAGCTATGCACTGATACTGTGGTCCTACACGCGGACCGGTTCCGCCATGTCGGTATCGTTGATGTCTTTTTTTAATTATCTGCCCTATATTGCGGTGAGCGTTTTCGCCGGAAGCTTTGTAGACAGAAGATCGAAGAAGAAAATCATGCTGGCGTCCGATTCCCTGGCGGCGGCCTGTTCTCTGGCGGTGCTGTTTTTTAGCTTGGACGGTTCGCTTCAGATGCAGCACATCTATCTGGTAAACGCCATGATCGGGCTGATGAACGCCTTCCAGTCCCCGGCGCAGTCCATTGCTGTCGGCATGCTGGTGCCGAAGGAAAAGCTTGGACAGGCCAGCGGAATGGATTCCTTTTCCTCAAACCTGGTGACGGTAATCGCCCCGGTTCTCGCTTCCGCTCTTTTCGCCTTTGGCGGGCTGGAATGCGTGATCGCGCTGGATCTGGTTTCATTTCTGGTGAATTTCAGCGTCCTGCTTCTGTTCATCCGTCTGCCGGAAGCGCCGAAAGGGGCAAAGGCGTATGGCACAAAAACGGGAGGTGCGGGGAAAGGGGCTGCGCATGGGGGCTTTGCGGGGATGCTGGAGGGCTTTCGCTTCCTGCGCGGACAGAGGGGACTTCTGTATATCATGCTCACCATGGCTGTGCTGAATTTTTTCTCCCGGATGACCTATGAGAATATTCTCTCCCCGATGATTCTGGCGAGAAGCGGCGGAAATGAGAGGACGCTTGGTCTGGTCAACGCAGTGCTGGGGGCCGGCGGCATTCTGGGCGGTATTCTGGTATCCTGCCGCCGCTGGAGGATCAGTCCCCGTATGGAAATCTATGGGGCGGCGGCTTTTTCCTTCCTGCTCGGAGATCTTCTGATGGGACTGGGAAGAAACGGCTTCTGGTGGAGCGTGGCCGCTGCGGCGGCAAGCCTGCCGATTCCCTTCATCACGGCGGGACAGAGGATACTTCTGTATGAAAATGTGCCTCTCAGGCTGCAGGGCAGCGTGTTTGGAGTAAGAAATGCGATACAGTTCGGAACCATCCCGGTGGGAATTCTGCTGGGCGGTATCCTGGCTGATTATGTGTTTGAGCCGTTTATGCAGTCGGGCACGCCTGCCGCAAAATGGCTGGAAGGGCTGGTGGGAAGCGGAACCGGCAGCGGCATGGCCGTGATGTTTTTATGTACCGGCATGCTGGGCTTTCTTGCCAGTATGCTTACCGGAAGAAGCCGGTGGGTCAGAGAACTGGAAGAGGTAAAAACCGTTTAGTTTTCAAAAAAGCTGAAAAAGTAAAAAAATCGAAGAGAATCGTGCCGCACAGTCAGGCTTTGGGCCCTGTGCGGCACACTTTTCTCAAAAACCGGCCGGAAACGCTTCAGGAAGCGCGGCCGCTGTTATGCCACATAGCAGAACATGAAAATAAAGTGGCAGATGCTTCCTCCCATGACGAACAGGTGGAAAATCTCGTGGGAGCCGAAGTATCTGTGCTTTGCGTTGAAAAGAGGAAGCTTCAGCGCATAGATCACACCGCCCGCCGTATAAATCAGCCCGCCGGCAAGAAGCCACAGAAAAGCCGGACGCGGAAGCGAGTTCCATAGCTGGCCGAAAACGCCCAGACAGATCCAGCCCATGGCGATATAGATAACAGAGGAAAACCATTTCGGGCAGGTAATCCAGAAGGCCTTGACCGCCATGCCGAGAATAGCCACACCCCATACTACCGCAAGCAGCGTATACCCCAGCCGGCCTCCCAGGATAACCAGACAGACCGGCGTGTAGGAACCGGCGATCAGGACGAAAATCATCATATGATCCAGCTTGCGGAAAACTCGCAGGATACGTCCGCCCACATTGATGGAATGATAGGTGGCGCTGGCTCCGTACAGCAGAATCATGCTCGCGATAAACACCACCATGGCAAAAAAGATCACAGGCTGTCCGGACAGCACCGCCTTGATCAGAAGCGGCGTGGAGGCCAGAATGGCCATCATCATGCCGATAAAATGAGTAATCGCGCTTCCGGGCTCTCTTATCGTAACGCTCATAGCAGTTCCCTTCCTTTCCGCCGCACGAATGCGGCATGGTTTCAGATAAAACTGAAGAATACATGTTGAATGAATGCGAATACAACAAGTAGTTTTTAAAACTATATGAAATATATTATGATACTACACCCTATTATTTTCTTCGTCAACATCTAATATTCAAATATTTTCTTATTTTTTTCTGAAGCCGGTGGGAATTTTGCCAGGAATATGGCTGACCGGAGATTGGGGGAGGAGAACATCGGGAAAATCATTGAGGAGAGCGCGGAAACCGTCCGGCAGCCGTCAGTCCTCTTCAATTACCTGGATTTCCAGAAAATCAAAATCTACCTGCTCCACAAAGCTGTCCTGCCGGAAACGGGTTTTGCTGTGCCGCTTAAAATCACTGATATTTGCGTCCAGCCAGATCGGTTTTCCCAGATCAAACTGATAACATACATCCTCAAGCGCGCGGAATACCTTATGCGTTCTGGTGTCATCCGAATCGTCACAGATGACAGTATCCTGAAGCAGACGGTTATCTCTGAAAATTTTGGCCCATAAACGGAACATGTTGCTCTCCTTTGCGGTTCAATCTTTATGATGCATTATACCAGAGTGAAAAACGGGAAACAAGATATCTTTTTGAGGCCGTAAATCCGTGAAATGTTTTGCAGAGTGAAAAAATAGCCAAAAAACAGGGTATATTCATAAAATTTTTATGAAATATTTCCATTAAAACGAATCTATGCTATAATAACTGTGAATCAACCGGCTGAGTGCGGGTGGGCAGCTTCCCAATCTGCCCGGTTGTATGTTTCAGTTCGTCACCCGTCGGGAAATGTTTTCAGAACGAGGTAATCATGGAATTTGCAGTGGAGAGAGAAGATCAGGTTGACAGCTGGCAGGAGACCATGCTGGTGTATCACGCGGCGCTGAAGCAGATTAATACCAAACTGGAGATACTCAATGACGAGTTTCAGCATGTACACCGCTATAATCCGATTGAACATATCAAATCGAGAATCAAGACATCGGAGAGCATCGTGAAGAAGCTGAAGCGGTACGGTTATGAATCCACCATTGAGAATATGGTGAAATATGTTAACGACATTGCGGGTATCCGCGTGATCTGTTCCTTTACCTCGGATATTTACCGGATCGCGGACATGCTTCGCAGTCAGAACGATATCCGGGTCATTTCGGTGAAGGATTATATGAGACATCCCAAGGAGAGCGGTTATAAGAGCTACCATATGCTGGTTACGGTTCCGGTTTTTCTGTCAGACCGTATTGTGGATGTGAAGGTGGAGATCCAGATCCGGACGGTAGCCATGGATTTCTGGGCGAGTCTGGAACATAAAATCAATTATAAATTCGAAGGAAAAGCGCCGGAACATATCCGGAGAGAACTGGTGGAGTGCGCGAAGATGGTTTCCCAGCTGGATGCAAGAATGCTGGCGCTGAACGAAGAGATACAGAGTCTGGAGGAAAAGAAGGAAACGGCTTCCGGCGGATGAGTGCGGATCGTATCCTAATAACAGAGAGGTCACAGGAATGCCCGGCCGGGAAAGAAAATCCGGCCGGGCATTCCTGGTAAAAAATATCTGAAAATGAGGAGTGCCCCGATACCTTGCGGCACCGGGGCTATTATGAAAAAATTTATCTTTATCTGCAATTGAGTGGATCAGCTTTCCTTTAACTGATAAAAAGATTATAACAGTAAAATATGAACAAAGTGTGAACATGATGTGAATGCGTAGTTAATATTTATAAAAAATAGAAATGGCAAAAAATAAAATAGTGCAAAATATACAAACGCGAAAAGGAAACGGCGGTTGTAAAATATCCGGATTAATGCTAGAATGAAAAAAGTCGAAACAGAGGCTTTTCTGCTGTTATTTGTCAGCAGACAGCGTGTTTTTCAGAGCGGTTGACGCATGAAAGCGATGCGGGAGGATTGTCAGATGGATAATTACAGGGATCAGGGAGCAGGAAGTCTGCGCGGGTCCTGGGATGCGCAGGAAGCGAAGCGCCTGCGGAACCAGCTTGTGGAGTATGACGGCTATCTGCAGGAGATGCGGAAGGCAAATATGAAGAACGTGGAAACGCTGGACGTGATACAGCGCTATACGGATAAAAGCGCCGCCGGAATCCAGTCCCTGACGGAGGAGAGCGCCGCCGGGATGCAGAAGCTGGCGGAAGAAAGCCTGCAGGGAATCCAGCAGCTCGGACAGGAATGTTCATCCGGACTGCGCAGATTTTCATCGGCCGGAGAAGCGAATCTGAATCAGGTATCGCAGGAAGCGCTGGACAAAATAGAGAACCTTTCGGAGAAATCCCTGCAGCAGCTGAATGAAGCGGCGGAGAAGAATGCCCGGCTGATCCATCAGCTCACCGAAGAAGGGCTTGCCAAAATTCAGGAGGTCAACGACCGGAATCTGGAAGCTGCGAAGCGGGTGGATGAGATCGGTCAGATGCTTGCCGCTCAGACGGAGAGCCTGCGCGAGATGCAGAAGCAGGCGGATGACTTCAATCACAGGGAAAACGTAAAGGTGTACCGGAACGTACAGGCTGTTGTGGTGGAAGAGGTAAAGAATCAGACGCAGGAGCTGAAGGCTGCGGAAAAGGGAACGAGAATTCTCCTGATTTTCACGCTGGCGGCTTCGCTTGCGAATGTGGCGCTGTTTATTCTGCAGATACTGGGAATACTTGGAATATGAGAAAAGAAGAGAAGAAGCAGCCCCGGAGGGAAGTGCGGGATGCGGAAAAGAAGCAGGAATGGAAGCCGGGCAACATGCTCTACCCGCTTCCTGCCGTCATGGTGAGCTGTGCGGACAGAAAGGGCAATACTAATATCCTGACGGTTGCCTGGGCGGGAACCGTCTGCACCAATCCGCCCATGCTTTCCATTTCCGTGCGGCCGGAGAGATATTCCTGCGGGATGATCCGGGAAACCGGGGAATTCGTGGTGAATCTGACGACGGAAAAGCTTGTCCGCGCAACGGATCTGTGCGGGGTAAAGAGCGGCAGGGATGTGAATAAATGGGAGGCGGCGGGGCTGACTCCTGTACCTGCTAAACAGGTGAAGGCTCCCCTGATCGGAGAATCCCCGGTGAATCTGGAATGCCGGGTGGAGAAGGAAATTGCTCTGGGAAGTCATATCATGTTTCTTGCGAGAGTGGTCTCGGTGAGCGTGGATGAAGCCTGGCTGGATGAGAAGGGAAGTTTTCATCTGGAATGGGCGAAGCCGATCTGCTACTCCCATGGGAAATATTTTCAGCTGGGAAAAGAGATCGGAAAATTCGGCTTCAGCGTAGCGAAAACAGCGAAGAAAAAAACGGGGCAGAAGCGCTGACAAGGCTGCATATTTTTGGGAAAAACAGATTTCATGGAAAGTATAACGAAATATTATAAAAGAATAAGGGCACAGTTTCTGATGACGGCGTTCTGCATCCTTGCAGCCGCTGTCCTTTTTGTGCCATCCTTCCCGGCGTTTGAGCGGGAGGAAAACAACGTATATGAGATCAGGCTGAACGGAGAAGCGGTAGGACTGACGGAAAATCCGGAGGAAGCGGAAGAACTGCTGGCGCAGGCGAGGGCAGCGGCCGTTTCAGGCAGCAAAGAGATGGTTTTCATGGAAGCCGAACTCGAACTGGAGGGCCGGAGCATGCTGTTCGGACGTGTGGACGGACAGGAGACAATACGGGAAAAGATGCAGAGTATTCTGGAAAACAGCGTTCTTGATACCATGCAGCGGGCCTATACGGTTAAAATCAACGAATATACCGTCAATCTGCGTTCCAGCGATGAGGTGCTTTCCCTTCTGAATGCCTGTCTGGATGAATATGATACGGAGGATATATACACGGCCGAGCTGAATGTGGATCCGGGAAGGGAGCTGAACGTGCTGACCGCATCCATCCGGCGGTCGGAAGAACTTGAGACGGAAGAGGGAGCGGACGGAGCCGGCCTGAGCACTTTCTTTGAAGAAGTGTTCGCACAGGCAGAACCGGCAGCCGCACAGAATTTTGAGGATCTGGATTACGGACTGGTCGATCTGGAATTCGCGGATACCGTGGAAGTGGTGGAGGCTTATCTGATGGAAGAGGAGCTTACCCCTCTGGAAGAAGCGGTGGAGCAGGTGATGAATGAGCAGGCAAAAGAAGAAATCTACGAGGTTCAGCCCGGGGACACGCTTTCCGAGATCGCGCTGGAGCACTCTCTGCCCATGGAAGACCTGATCGCGATCAATCCTTCTCTGGAGGACGAGAATTCCACCATCCGGGCGGGAGAGGATCTGATCATTACGGTTCCGGAACCGGAGCTTTCCATCATTCACAGAGAACTTGTCTATGAGGAGGAAAATTATAACGCGCCCGTGGAATATGTGGACGTGGACGAATGGTATACCAATCAGGAGGAAACGGTACAGGAGCCTTCTGAAGGCCACAGAAAGGTGGCTGCGGTCAAAACCTACCGGAACGACCAGGAGGTTTCCGAGGAAATCGTTCTGGAAGAGGTGGATTATGAGGCAGTCCCGCGGATTGTCCGCCGGGGGACAAGGGTGCCGCCTACCTTTATCAAGCCGATCTCCGGCGGCGTCCTGACCTCCAGCTACGGAAGGAGAAACGCGCCCACGGCGGGAGCCTCCACCAATCATCAGGGAACGGACTGGGCCACGCCGGTGGGAACGGCAGTCGTGGCTTCCTGCGGCGGCACGGTGACCAGGGCCGGCTGGGCCAGCGGGTACGGCTATGTGGTATATATCCAGCACGAGGGCGGCAGAGAAACCCGCTATGCCCATCTGAGCAGAGTCCTGGTGAGCGTGGGAGAACAGGTGGAACAGGGAGAACGGATCGCCCTCAGCGGCAACACAGGCAGAAGCACAGGACCGCACCTTCACTTTGAGATCCGCATTAACGGTGTGGCCGTTAACGCTGTGGATTATCTGGAGTGAGGCTATTTACAAACCGGAAAAATGTGATATAATCGCATTTGGATTTATGGCTGGCATAATTTTTGTATACATGGTATAATATTTCAAATATTCTATGTCAGATTTTACTAAACAGAGTTTTGCATAAAGAAAAATCAACGGTTCATAATAGTTTTTAAGGAAGCCGTCCGAACATGGAAACGGGCGGCATGGATAACGGTTCGGGGCGGCATCCGCAATCTGTTCCCGTGAGAGTAATGCGGAATGCCTGTGTTTGATAGAGGGATGTTTGTCGCATCCCGGATAAGGATGAAGATGGAACAATATGTTGTTTGCGGCGGGAATCCGCTGGTGGGCGAGGTGGAAATCGGCGGCGCGAAAAACGCTGCGCTTGCGATTCTTGCGGCTTCGGTAATGACGGATGAGACGGTTCTGATTGAAAATATGCCTGACGTGCGTGATACGAACATTCTTCTTCAGGCAATGCAGAGTATCGGAGTTCTTGTGAAACGGGTGGACAGGCATACGGTACAGATCAACGGAGGACAGATTCATGACCTCGTGATCGAGGACGATTATATCAAGAAGATCCGTGCCTCCTACTATCTGCTGGGAGCGCTTCTCGGAAAGTACAGGAAGGCGGAAGTGGCTCTTCCCGGCGGCTGTAACATCGGAAGCCGTCCAATCGACCAGCACATCAAGGGATTTAAGGCGCTGGGGGCAGACGTGCGTATCGAACATGGCCTGATCATCACGGAAGCGGAGACCCTGAAGGGGTGTCATCTGTACATGGACGTGGTCAGCGTGGGGGCGACCATCAATGTCATGATGGCGGCGGCCCTTGCGGACGGTCTTACCATCATCGAGAACGCCGCAAAGGAACCCCATGTGGTGGATCTCGCCAATTTCCTGAACAGCATGGGAGCGAACATCAAGGGCGCGGGAACGGATGTGATCCGGATCCGCGGCGTGGAAAAGCTCCATAAGACAGAATACACCATCATCCCCGACCAGATCGAGGCCGGTACCTTCATGTTCGCGGCAGCGGCCACCAGAGGGGATGTGACGGTGAAGAATGTGATTCCCAAGCATCTGGAATCCATCAGCGCGAAGCTGATGGAAATCGGCTGCGATGTGGAAGAAGCGGACGATGCGGTAAGGGTTGTGGCTTCCAGACCTCTGACCCATACCCATGTGAAGACACTGCCTTATCCCGGATTTCCTACGGACATGCAGCCGCAGATTACGGTGACGCTGGGGCTGTCTCAGGGAACGAGCATTGTGACGGAGAGTATTTTTGAGAACCGGTTCAAATATGTGGACGAGCTGACCAGAATGGGAGCAAATATCAAGGTGGAAGGAAATACCGCCATCATTGATGGGGTGTCCCGTTATACCGGTGCGGGAATTACGGCTCCGGATCTGCGCGCGGGCGCGGCTCTGGTGATTGCCGCTCTTGCGGCGGAGGGCGTTTCCACCGTGGACGATATCCGCTACATCGAGAGAGGATACGAGAATTTCCCGGAGAAGCTGCGCGGCCTTGGCGCGCAGATTGAGAAGGTGGACAGCGAGCGCGATGTGAAAAAATTTCGCTTTAAGGTGAGCTGAAGTGTTTTTTTTGAGCAAATATGCATCAGTGGCTATTGACAGACGATGCATATTGGTGTAGTCTAGGGAGCGTAGTCAGTAGTCGGATAAGAAAATTCAATATTGTATCTATCTCTTATTCAGAGTGGTGGAGGTACATAGGACCTGTGAAGCCACGGCAACCCCTGATAAGGAAGGTGCCTGCCTGAGCGAGTAATCGAACAATAAGAGGATTTGATTATCATTTTTATCGGGTCCGCTTATAGCGGGTCCGAATTTTTTTTAGGAGGAATGTATGGAAAAACATCTGTTTACTTCGGAGTCAGTCACAGAGGGACATCCTGATAAGATGTGTGACGCGATTTCTGATGCGGTGCTGGACGCGCTGATGGAGAAAGATCCCATGAGCCGTGTGGCCTGCGAGACCTGCACGACCACCGGACTGGTGATGGTGATGGGTGAAATTACCACTAACGCGTATGTGGACATCCAGAAGATCGTCCGCGATACGGTGCGCGAAATCGGCTATACAAAATCTGATTATGGGTTCGATGCCAACACCTGCGGCGTGATGGTGGTTCTGGACGAACAGTCTTCCGATATCGCCATGGGCGTTGACAAGGCGCTTGAGGCGAAGCAGGAAGAAGCGGCCGGAAAGGGCGCAGAGCACGGCATGAGCGAGGATGAGCTGGACGCCATCGGCGCCGGAGACCAGGGTATGATGTTCGGTTACGCGACCAACGAGACGGATGAATATATGCCCTATCCCATCTGCCTGGCCCATAAACTCACCAGACAGCTTACAAAGGTGCGCAAGGACGGCACCCTGCCCTACCTTCGTCCAGACGGAAAGAGCCAGGTTACTGTGGAGTATGATGAAAATGACAGGCCCGTGCGCCTGGAGGCAGTGGTGCTTTCCACCCAGCATGATCCGGACGTGACCCAGGAACAGATCCATGCGGACATAAAAAAGTATGTATTTGATCCGGTGCTCCCGGCAGAACTTCTGGATGAGAACACCAAATATTTCATCAATCCCACCGGACGCTTCGTGATCGGCGGCCCTCACGGCGACAGCGGCCTGACCGGACGTAAGATCATTGTGGACACCTACGGCGGTTACGCCCGTCACGGCGGTGGAGCCTTCTCCGGCAAGGACTGCACCAAGGTGGACCGCTCCGCGGCCTATGCGGCCCGTTATGCGGCAAAGAACATCGTTGCCGCAGGTCTTGCTGATAAATGCGAGATTCAGCTTTCCTACGCCATCGGTGTGGCACATCCCACATCCATTATGGTAGATACATACGGGACGGGAAAGGTTTCCGATGAAAAGCTGGTGGAAATCATCCGTGAAAACTTCGATCTGCGTCCCGCCGGCATCATCCGCATGCTCGACCTGCGCCGTCCGATTTACAAACAGACGGCGGCATACGGCCACTTCGGCCGCAACGATCTGGATCTCCCCTGGGAGAGGCTGGATAAGGTGGAAACGCTGAAGAAATATCTGTAATATGAATTTCTGCCGGGCGGCCAGGCGCCCGGCGGATAACAAAATCTCCCATTATTATCCCCCTGAACGCAATGACGTATGTTTTTTGGACTATGGCATGTGAGTCCAGGGGGGATTTTTTAGGAGCGAGTCAAAATTACCTAACAAAATGAGTCATTTTCCCATAATGTCTATGTAGGTAGATGATCGATATATAGACAGGGGAAAAGGCACTTGAACGACAGATTGCGGGAACTCCGGCAGGAGCGGGGATGGACGCAGCGGTCTGAACTATAATGAAAAGTATGAAAAGACAATTCTCCGGTACAATATCAGTTTAAGAGACGGACGGGGAATCGCGGTGGGAGATCAGGGGCTGCCGGTGGAATTTTACGGAAATATATTCGCCTTTGACAAAACCGCGGCTCTCTGTGTGGGAAAAAGCGGCAGGAGTTTTCACTTCCGGGATAATCTTTTCCTGCTCAGAGAGAAACCTTCCGATCACTGGGGAGAAGCGGAAATGAGCGGGAACCAGTATGCCGCGCAGGTCTGCATGTGGGATATGCAGGGAACTATGGGAGACGGGCTGGATGCGGCGGAGATGCTCCGGGAGGTTCATGACGGCAGAGAATGGCTGGAAGAAAAGTGGGGAGCGCTGAGCCGGTTTTCCGGAAAGGCTTGAAGAAAGGGAGCTGTTCTGAAAGGAGCGGCTCCTTTTTATTTTAAATTAATTCAGATCGGAATATTCGTTGTAGCCCTGATCGGTCTCATACGTGAGATTCTCAGGGATAGAAAGAAATAGCCGCCACTACCTGCAATAGTGACGGCTGGCCTTTAAAAGGTTGATGTTACAATATTGACAGGGGAGGCCGTATGTCTCTGGCATTCCCTTTTTCTATGATTACTGTATCACATTCTTAAGCCTGATGCAAGACAGCGACCCTGAATTTCCGGGAGAGAAGCCGGGCTCCCGTTACTGTTCACTGGCAAGCCAGCGAACAATAACCCGGCCCGTCATTCCAGATCGCCTGTGGCGATGGACGGGCCGGATTCAGGCCGTAACACTTTCCTTACGTGCCGGTCAGCAAGTGACCGGCACTGTCCTGAACAGTAACGGACTCCGAACTGAACAGCGGCTTGCGCCCACCGTTTCCATGGTGTAAGATAGAATATATTTGAAATGCCGCCTTTGGCGGCAGAAATGAGGCCGGCACGAACCACAGGTTCGTGCCAAAGAACGGCTGACGCCGTTCTTTTATGATTAAAATGCCGCCTGCGGCGGCGAAGAAAAGAGGTAATTATGGAATTGTGCGCATCCTGTATCCGCTGTGTGATGGACAGGCAGGAGGAACGGGTCAGAGGAGTTGGAACGGACAGACAGCAGAGCGATTATCTGCGCGGTGTGGCCGGAGTGATTTCGCAGGCTGCCCCGACGGATTCTGCCCCTGTACTGGTGGATCGGATCAACCGGGTATATGAAGAAATTTTCGGGCCGGCGGAGGACTACGCGAAGATCAAGAAGGAATTTAATGGACTGATGCTTTCGCTGGTGCCGGATCTGAAGAAGAAGATAGAAGAGAAGGAAGAGGCTGAACGTCTGCATGCAGCCATGCTGTACGCAAGAGCGGCCAATTACATTGATTTCGGTATGGCGGGCGCGGTGGAGAAGGAAACGCTGCTTTCGCTTCTGGACCGGGCGGCCGGAGAACAGCTGGATGAGAAAACGTGGGAAGCCTTTCTTTCCGATCTGGAGAAGGCCCGCAGCCTGGTTTATGTGACGGACAACTGCGGTGAGGTGGTCTGCGACCGTCTGGTGATCGAAGAGCTTTCCCGACGGTTCCCGTCCCTTTCCGTTACGGTTCTGGTGCGCGGACAGGACGCGCTGAACGACGCCACCAGGGAGGACGCCGCACAGGTTGGGCTGGACAGTGTTGCAGATATTGCAGATAACGGCTGTGGCGTGGCGGGAACGCCTCTGGAGTACGTGGGAGAGGCTGCGAGAGGGCTGCTGGAAGGCGCGGATGTGATCCTTTCCAAGGGACAGGGAAATTTTGAGACCATGCACGGCTGCGGCTTGAACGTTTACTATTCTTTTCTCTGCAAATGTGAATGGTTCCAGAAGCGCTTTGGCATGGAAAAGAACAGAGGCGTGTTCATAACGGAAAAAGATGCCGCCTGATCAGCGGCAGAAGAATTGAGGTAAACATGGCATTTGCGCATCTTCATGTTCATACGGAGTACAGTCTTCTGGACGGCTCCAACAAAATAAAGGAATATGTCCGCCGGGTGAAGGAGCTTGGCATGGACAGCGCCGCCATCACCGATCACGGGGTGATGTACGGCGTTATTGATTTTTACCGGGCGGCGAAGGAAGCGGGAATCAAGCCCATCATCGGCTGTGAGGTGTACGTGGCGCCGAATTCCCGGTTTGATCGGGAGGCGACCGGAGGAGACGATCGGTACTACCATCTGGTGCTGCTGGCGGAGAACAACACGGGATATGCCAATCTGATGAAAATCGTCAGCCGCGGTTTCACGGAGGGCTTTTACTATAAGCCCCGTGTGGATATGGAGCTTCTGAAGCAGCACCATGAGGGAATCATCGCCCTTTCCGCCTGCCTGGCGGGAGAGGTGGCGAGAGGCATCCAGAAAGGTCTGGTGGACGAGGCGAAAAAGGCGGCGCTGAAATACCAGGAATGCTTCGGAAAGGGGAATTTTTTCCTGGAGCTGCAGGACCATGGGATTCCGGCACAGCGGCTGGTGAATACCACCCTGCTTTCCATGAGTAAGGAACTGGACATCCCGCTGGTGGTCACCAACGACGTGCATTACACGTATCCGGAGGATGAAAAGCCCCACGATATCCTGCTGTGTATCCAGACCGCGAAGAAGCTTTCCGATGAGGACCGGATGCGCTATGAGGGTGGCCAGTATTATGTGAAGAGCGAGGAGGAGATGAAGGGGCTCTTTCCCTATGCCTGGGAGGCGGTGGAGAACACCCAGGCCATCGCGGACCGGTGCAACGTGGAAATCGAGTTCGGCGTGACGAAACTGCCGCATTTCGAAGTGCCGGAAGGGTACACTTCGGAAACCTATCTGTATAAGCTGTGTGAGGACGGCCTTGCGGAGCGTTATCCCGATGACGATGGCGCTCTGCAGAAGCGTCTGGACTATGAGCTTTCCGTCATCAAACAGATGGGCTATGTGGATTATTTCCTGATCGTATGGGATTTCATCAATTATGCCAGAAGAAACGGAATTGCGGTGGGGCCGGGGCGCGGCTCGGCGGCGGGGAGCATCGTGGCCTACTGCCTGAAAATCACCAACATCGATCCCATCCGCTACAATCTGCTGTTCGAGCGTTTCCTGAATCCGGAGCGTGTGTCCATGCCGGATATTGATATCGACTTCTGCTTCGAAAGGAGGCAGGAGGTCATCGATTACGTGGGAAGAAAATACGGGCAGGAGAAGGTGGTGCAGATCGTCACCTTCGGTACCATGGCGGCCAAGGGCGTGATCCGCGACGTGGGCCGGGTGATGGACCTTCCCTACGCCTATGTGGACGGAATCGCCAAGATGATTCCCAATGAGCTGAACATCACCATCGACCGGGCGCTGCAGATCAATCCGGAGCTGAGGAAGCTGTATGAAACGGACGGTCAGGTAAAAGAGCTGATCGACATGAGCAAGCGTCTGGAAGGTCTGCCCCGGCACACCTCCATGCATGCGGCGGGGGTTGTGATCTGTCCGGAGAGCGCGGACAACTATGTGCCTCTTTCCAGAGGAAGCGACGGCAGCATCACCACCCAGTTCACCATGACCACCCTGGAGGAGCTGGGCCTTCTGAAAATGGACTTCCTGGGCCTGCGTACCCTGACCGTGATCCAGAACGCGGCCGAGATGGTGAAGAAGGATAAGGGCATCGAGCTGGACATGGATCACATCGACTTTAATGATAAGGCGGTTCTGGACTCCATCGGCACGGGCCGGACGGACGGCGTGTTCCAGCTGGAAAGCGGCGGTATGAAAAACTTCATGAAGGAGTTGAAACCCCAGAATCTGGAGGATGTCATCGCCGGAATTTCCCTGTATCGTCCCGGCCCCATGGATTTCATTCCCAAGTACATCCGGGGAAAAAATAATTCGGCCAGCATCACCTATCTCTGTCCGCAGCTGGAACACATCCTGGAGCCCACCTACGGCTGTATTGTCTATCAGGAGCAGGTCATGCAGATCGTGCGGGATCTGGGCGGCTACACCATGGGAAGAAGCGACCTGGTGCGCCGTGCCATGAGTAAGAAAAAGCAGTCCGTGATGGAAAAGGAGCGAAACAATTTCATCTATGGAAATGAGGAGGAAGGCGTTCCCGGCTGTGTGAAAAACGGAATCTCCGCGGAGGTGGCAGGAGAAATCTATGACGAGATGATGGATTTTGCCAAGTACGCCTTCAACAAGTCCCACGCGGCCTGCTACGCGGTGGTGGCCTATCAGACCGCCTGGCTGAAATATTACTATCCGGTGGAATTCATGGCGGCGCTCATGACCTCCGTGATCGATAACCCCAAAAAGGTATCGGAGTATATTCTCACCTGCCGGAATATGGGAATCAAAATCCTTCCGCCGGATGTGAATGAGGGCGAAATCGGCTTTTCCGTATCCGGAGACTCCATCCGCTACGCGCTGACCGCCATCAAGGGAATCGGAAGGCCCGTGATCGAGCAGCTTCTTCGGGAGAGAAGGGAGCGGGGAGTTTTTACCAGCCTGCAGGATTTCATCACCCGCATGATGGATACGGAAGTGAATAAACGGACGGTGGAGAATTTCATCAAGGCCGGCGCCTTCGACGGGCTTGGCGGAACGAGAAAGCAGTTCATGGGCGTGTTTGTTCAGATGATGGATGCGGGGCTGCAGAACAAAAAGAATAATCTTGCCGGACAGATGAGCCTGTTCGATCTGGTCAGCGAGGAAGAAAAGAGCGAATATGAGATCCGGCTGCCTGATGTGGGAGAATATTCCAGAGAGATCCTGCTGGGATTTGAAAAGGATGTGCTCGGCATCTATGTCAGCGGCCATCCGCTGGAGGAATATGCGCAGACCTGGAAAAAGCATATTACCCGGACCACCGCCGATTTTGCTCTGGATGAAGAAACCGGAGAGATAAACGCGAAGGATCAGGAGCGCGTGGTCATCGGCGGCCTGATCACGGAAAAGAAGATCAAATATACCAAAAAGGATCAGGTGATGGCGTTTCTCACCCTGGAGGATCTGGTGGGAAGCGTGGAAGTCGTTGTTTTCCCGCGGGTTTACGAACAGGAGAGCAGCAAGCTGACGGAAGAATCGAAGGTGTTTATCCGTGGACGGGTGGATGCCGCAGAGGACCGGGATGGAAAGGTGATCTGCGAGTCCGTCCAGGCCTTCGACGAGGTGCGTCGCACCCTCTGGATCAAGTTTCCCACGAAAGCCGCCTATGAGGAAGCGGAACAGACGCTTTTTGACGCGCTCGCCGCTTCGGACGGAAACGACGGCGTGGTGATCTATGTGGAGAATCCCCGTGCGAAGAAAAATCTGCCGCCCAACCGGAACGTAAAGGCGGACAGGGAGCTGGTGGAAAAGCTTTCCGGCATGTTCGGAGAGGAGAATGTGAAGGTGGTCTGAAGGAAATGGCATTTTCTGGTTCTGAAATGATTTCCCGGTGAAAGCCTTGCTTCCTGTTTTTTAATATAGTATAATAGACATAGAAAAAGGGAAAGCCAGAGACATATGGCCTACCCGTTCTAGTTAATGGATTTACCTCAGATGAGGACAGCCGTCACTATTGCTGGTAGTGGCGGCTATTTCTTTCCATCGAAGATCGTATAACATAATCCCACGATGGTGGCAATGAGTATACAAAACTGAAATAAGTCAGCATATGTAACCATTGGCTTTCCCTCCTTTCTCTTTCGATTCCGGAGGGACAACCCCTCCGTTCAATAGACAACGAAGGGCAGGCCGCCTGTTATGTTCTCTGGTTTCCCATGCATTTAATATAACATATCTGAAACGTTTTATCAAACTGTTTTAATTTTAATTTCATTGAATTTGAAATTCAAAATTAAGAGGGTGTATCCCGAAAAATCCATGATGCACCGAACAAAATTTCAGGCTCCCATCCGGGCAGTCAGGCAAACCACACAAAGCCTGCTGCCCGGATGGGAGCCTGTGAAGTTTCATTTAATCCAGCTCCAGCGCGCCGGTATACAGCTGATAGTAAGTACCCTTGAGCTTGATCAGATCCTCATGGGTGCCGCGCTCGATGATGCGTCCATGGTCGAGTACCATGATGGCATCGGCATTCTGTACGGTGGACAGACGGTGCGCGATGACGAAGGTGGTGCGGCCCATCATCAGGGCGTCCATGCCGCGCTGAACGATTGCCTCCGTATGGGTATCGATGGAACTGGTCGCCTCATCCAGAATCATGACAGGCGGATCCGCAACGGCCGCACGGGCGATGGCAAGCAGCTGCCTCTGGCCCTGACTCAGGTTCGCGCCGTTTCCGGTCAGCATGGTGTTGTAGCCGTCGGGCAGGCGGCGGATGAAGTCGTCGGCGCCCGCCAGTCTTGCAGCGCCGATACAGTCGGCATCCGGCGCATCCAGATTGCCGTAACGGATGTTTTCCATGACGGTGCCGGTGAAGAGGTTGGTATCCTGCAGCACGATGCCGAGACTGTGGCGCAGGTCGGCCTTTTTGATCTTGTTGATGTTGATTCCGTCATAGCGGATCTTTCCGTCGGCAATATCGTAGAACCGGTTGATCAGGTTGGTGATGGTCGTCTTGCCCGCGCCGGTGGAACCCACAAACGCAACCTTCTGTCCCGGCTTGGCGTAGAGCGAAATATCATGCAGCACGATCTTCTCGGGCACATAGCCGAAGTCCACATCGAAGAAGCGGACATCGCCCTGCAGGCGGGTATAGGTAACGGTGCCGTCGTGATGCGGGTGCTTCCAGGCCCAGATGTTGGTGCGTTCGCTGCATTCCTCCAGCGTGCCGTCGGATTTTTCTCTGGCATTGACCAGGGTGACATATCCATCGTCCGTTTCGGCCTCTTCATCCAGAAGCGCGAAGATCCGGTGCGTACCCGCAAGACCCATGACAACCATGTTGACCTGGTTGGATACCTGGCCGATGGCGCCGGCAAACTGTTTGGTCATGTTCAGAAAGGGAACGACGATGCTGATGTTCAGCGCCATACCGGAAATGCTCAGGTTGGGAGCGCCGGCAAGCAGCAGGCTTCCGCCTACCAGGGCAACGATCACGTATACGACGTTTCCGATGTTTCCGAGAAGGGGCATCAGAATGTTGGCATAGCGGTTGGCCTTTTCGGAATTTTCAAACAGTTCATCGTTTACCTTATCAAAATCAGCTTTTGCGCCTTCTTCGTGGCAGAAAACCTTAATGACCTTCTGGCCGTTCATCATTTCCTCCACAAAACCCTCTGTGCGGGCGATGGAAATCTGCTGCTGCAGGAAATAACGGGAGGAATGACCGCTGACATAACGGGTGACAAGGGTCATGATGATCACCCCGCAGACCACTACCAGCGCCAGCCAGATACTGTAGTATAACATGATGCAGAAAACGCTGATCAGGGTTACTGCCGAAATCATCAGCTGCGGCAGACTCTGGCTGATCATCTGGCGCAGGGTATCAATATCATTGGTATAAAAACTCATGATATCGCCGTGATTGTGCGTATCAAAATAGCGGATGGGCAGATCCTGCATGTGATCGAACATTTTTTTCCGCAGCTTGGCCAGCGTACCCTGTGTGATGATGGCCATCAGCTGGGTATAGGCCACGTTTGCCAGAAGGCTGATGCCGTACAGGATCAGCAGAAGAGTCAGAAGCATGAAAATGGTTCCGGAAGCGGAAGCCCAGTCCCCGCTTTCATAGGTATCCTCCACAACCGCGATGGCATTCTGCATGAACACGGAAGGGATGGAACTTACAATCGCGTTAATGAGAATGCAGACCAAGGTGATCGGAAGAAGCACCGGGTAAAAGCTGAATACGGTACGGATCAGGCGGGGAAGAACGCCTTTGGGAGCGCGTCTGCCGCGTGCAGTGGATTCAGTGGAATTAGTTGCCATCCTTGTCACCTCCTACTCGATTCTGGGATGTATACAGATCACGATATACCTCGTTGGATGCAAGCAGCTCCTCGTGGGTGCCGATGGCGCTGATACGGCCGCCCTTCATCAGAATGATACGGTCGGCATCCTGGACGCTGGCCACACGCTGAGCGATGATGATTTTGGTGGTTTCCGGAATGAATTCACGGAAGCCCTTGCGGATCAGCGCGTCGGTGCGGGTATCCACCGCGCTGGTGGAATCATCCAGAATGAGGATTTTCGGATTTTTCAGAAGGGCGCGCGCAATACACAGACGCTGCTTCTGACCGCCGGAAACATTGGTACCGCCCTGCTCGATCCAGGAGTCATACTTGTTCGGGAACTGCTGAATGAACTCGTCGGCCTGGGACAGGCGGCAGGCCTCTTCTATTTCGGCATCTGTTGCGTTGGGATTACCCCAGCGGAGATTGTCCTTGATGGTACCGGAAAACAGTACGTTTTTCTGGAGAACTACGGCAACCTGGTTGCGCAGGGCTTCCAGATCATATTTGCGCACGTCCACGCCGCCCACTTTCACACAGCCCTCCGTCACGTCGTACAGACGGGGAATGAGCTGAATCAGGGAGGACTTGGAGGAACCGGTTCCGCCAAGAATACCGATGACCTCACCTGATCTGATATGCAGATCGATATCGGAAAGCGCCATGCGGTCGGCCTTTCTGGAGTATTTGAAGCTGACGTTGTCAAAATCAACGGAACCGTCCTTCACTTCCGTCAGGCCGCCCTCCGGACTTTTCAGCGTGCTTTCCTCACTGAGAACTTCAACAATACGTTCTGCGGATTCGGCGGACATGGTAATCATTCCGAAGACCATGGAGAGCATCATCAGACTCATCAGGATCTGGAAGCTGTAAGTCAGCATGGAAGACATCTGGCCCACGTTAAGATCCAGCCCCCGGCTGGTGATGACGGTGTAGGAACCGTAGGACATGACAAAAGCCATTCCGGCATACACACAGATCTGCATCATCGGGCTGTTAATGGCCATAATGCGTTCCGCCTTCGTGAAATCTTTCTGAACATTTTCCGCTGCGGCACCAAATTTTTTCTTTTCATAGTCCTCACGTACATAGGACTTGACCACGCGCATGGCCTGAATGTTTTCCTGTACCGAATCGTTCAGCGCATCGTATTTGCGGAAAACCTTACGGAACAGAGGGGTGGCAGAGCGGATCACGAAAAACAGGCCGATGCCCAGAAGCGGAATGGTGAACAGGAAGATCACGGCAAGCCGTCCGCCCATGATAAAGCCCATCGCAAAGGAAAAAATCAGCATCAGGGGGCAGCGGATAGCAATCCGGATGATCATCATGTAAGCCATCTGCACGTTTGTAATGTCTGTGGTCAGACGGGTGACCAGGCTGGATACCAGGAATTTATCGATGTTTTCAAAGGAATACCCCTGGATTTTGTAAAACATATCTTTGCGAAGATTTCTCGCAAAGCCTGCGGATGCGGTGGCACAGGTTGCGCCTGCCGCGCCTCCGAAAATCAATGAGATAACAGACATGGCGATCAGGACCGCGCCGTACTGAGCAATGACGTTCATGGAACAGCCCGCCTGCATCTGACTGACCAGATTGGCAATGATAAATGGAATGATACATTCCATAATGACCTCCACCGTTACCAGCAGAGGGGTCAGGATCGAAGCTTTCTTATATTCGCGGATGCTTCGTGCCAGGACTTTAATCATTGGTGATAAACCTCCTTTTGCTTTTTCTCTTCCTTAAATTGCTGAAGCGGCACATCGGGCAGGGAGCCGTTGGTACAACAGCAGGCCTTTCCATCCCAGTCGTCCAGGTTGCGGAGCATCTGTTCTGCCATTTCCCGGAACATGAGAATCTGTCCGTCGGTCAGACCGCGCGTGAGCAGGCGGTCCGTTTCTCTCAGACAGGCGCTGACCTGCGCGTTAAGCTCGAAGGCGCGCTGTGTTGGCACCAGACTTTTCAGCCGCGCGTCGCTGGCAACGCTTTCCCGGATAATGATGCCGTTTTTCTCCAGAAGCTGCAGAATTCCCGTCGCAGTCGAACGACTCAGACCGAATGCATTTTCGATATCACGCTGAAAAACAGGGCCCTCCTCACAGTGCTTGAGGATGTAATAGATGACCCGGCTCTGTACGCCGGTAATGCCAAGATTCAGAAAAGCCGCGTCAAGACGGGCTTTTACCTTGTGCGACAGCAGATTGATCCATGCGCCGCAGTCTTTTTCCACATCAATCCCCCCTTTCTTAAAAAAGCTGATTGATATTGTTAGGATGCGAACGATATAATATCTCAATTCTGTACCCCGTGTCAAGAGGGAAAACGGATGTTTATGCACCGGTTTTGTTCTTTGAGATAAAAGAAAGGCATTTCCATAATTCTTTACAAGAAAATGATTGAAAAGGGGTTATTTATAGATTAAAATAGACACAGAGTATGGACAAGGATCGGTGTATGAATTCGATAGACGGGAGGAAGGATGTATGGCGAAGTCGATTAAAACGATAGGGATCCTGACGAGCGGCGGAGATGCGCCGGGAATGAACGCGGCAATCCGCGCTGTGGCGAGAAAAGCGCTTTCCAACGGCGTGAAGGTAAAGGGAATCAAGAGAGGCTATCAGGGGCTTTTAAATGAAGAGATCGTCGATATGGAGGCGAGAAGCGTTTCCGATATCATTCAGAGAGGCGGAACGATTCTCGGAACGGCGCGCTGCATGGAATTCAAGACGGAGGAAGGTCAGCAGAAGGGTGCGGATATCTGTCACAAGCACGGAATCGACGGCCTGGTGGTTATTGGTGGAGACGGCTCCTATATGGGTGCACGGGCGCTTTCCAGGCACGGGATCAATACGGTCGGTCTTCCCGGAACCATTGACCTGGATATTGCATGCACGGATTATACCATCGGTTTTGATACGGCTGTAAACACTGCCATGCAGGCTATTGATAAGGTAAGAGATACCTCCTCTTCCCATGAAAGGTGCAGCATCATCGAGGTTATGGGAAGAAATGCGGGGTACATCGCTCTCTGGTGCGGCGTCGCGAACGGAGCGGAGGACATCCTCCTTCCGGAGAAATACGACTATAACGAGCAGAACATCATCAATAACATCATCAGTAACAGAAAACGGGGCAAGACCCACCATCTGATTATCAATGCGGAGGGAATCGGACATTCCACCTCCATGGCGAGAAGAATTGAGGCTGCCACGGGCGTGGAGACCAGAGCGACGATCCTGGGCTACATGCAGAGAGGCGGAAGTCCGACCTGTAAGGACAGATACTACGCTTCCATCATGGGCTGCCTGGCGGCGGATATTCTTTGTGAAGGAAAGACAAACCGGGTAATCGGATACCGCGGCGGCAAATTTGTTGACTTTGATATTGAGGAAGCGCTGGCGATGCAGAAGGATATTCCTGAATACGAGTACAGGATCAGCAAGCTGCTCGCCATCTGACCATATGGGGAGCGGACGGAAAGCCGCGACAGTCTGCCGGATGAAAGAAGATGAGACAACGGTGCGCTATGCGTGCCGTTGTTTTCGTAATATGCCCGGAGGACGGCTGCATGGATGGGCAAATCTGCCTGCACAGACATGCGGATATCCGGCGGACACGCGGCGGAAGCGGCGGACCGGGACGCTCCGGAACGGAGAACGGTATGATCACATCGCTGTCAAACAGCAGAGTAAAAAATGTAACGGCGCTGAACAGAAAGGCCAAAGAGAGAAAAAGCCAGGGAAAATATGTGGTGGAAGGCATCAAGATGTTTCTGGAGGCGCCGGAGGCGGAAATCGAGGAGATTTATGTATCCGAAAGCTTTGAAGAAGGATGCGGGAAAAATCCGCATGCTGCCTCCTGCCTGAAGAAACTGGGCAGGCTTTCCTTCGAGACCGTTTCAGACGAGGTATTTGCAAAAATGTCGGATACAGAGGCGCCCCAGGGAATCCTTTGCGTGATGAAAAAAAGGGAATATTCGGAAACGGATGTTCTGTCAGGGGCGGCTCCTCTGATCATGGTTCTGGAGGATATCCAGGACCCCGGAAATCTGGGAACGATTCTGCGCACGGCGGAAGGAGCAGGTGTCTGCGGCATATTATTGAGTACAGGCTGTGCGGATATCTATAACCCGAAAACGATCCGCTCCACCATGGGGAGCATCTACCGTGTTCCGTTTTCCTATGTATCTTCCATTTCGGAAACGGCGGAACGCATGAAGGCAGCAGGCATCCTTCTCTATGCTGCACATCTGCAGGGAAGCTTTAGCTATACGGAACCGGATTATACCAGAGGAAGCGCTTTTTTAATTGGAAACGAGGGAAACGGCCTCCGGCCGGAAACGGCGGCTCTGGCGGACTGCTTTATCCGGATTCCCATGAAAGGACAGGTAGAATCCCTCAATGCGGCGATGGCCGCCGGAATCCTTATGTATGAAGCGGTGAGACAAAGAAATTGCTGAAGAACATGCCGCCTGTCGGCGGCAGGAGGTGGAAATGAAGAAAAAAATAGGATTTATCGGACTCGGCAGCATGGCTTCGGCCATGATCGGCGGGATGCTTCGGAAAGAACTGGTGAAACCGGAGGATATTCTGGGAAACGCGAAAACGGAAAAAACAAGGCAGAAGGCGGAAGAAACCTGGGGAATTACCATTCTGCCGGACAATGCAGAAGTGGCCAGAAAAGCGGATATCGTTGTTCTGGCGGTAAAGCCTCAGTTTTTTGAAGAAGTGATCGGAGAACTGCGGGAACTGGGAGCGGATGCCTGGCAGAAAAAGCTGCTGATCAGTCTGGCACCCGGAAAAACCGTGGAGTGGTTTGAGAAAAGCTTCGGCTTTCCGGTTCCCATGATCCGTTGCATGCCCAATACCCCGGCTCTTGTGGGAGAGGGATGTACCGGCATGTGCGTATCCAATGGAATTACAGAGGAAGCGGCAGCGGAGGTAAAACAGCTGACGGACAGCTTTGGCAGGACGATCATGGTGCCGGAGAGGCTGATGGATGTGGTCGGCGCGGTGAGCGGCAGCTCTCCGGCCTTCGTTTTTCTGTTTATCGAAGCTCTGGCGGATGGCGCCGTTGCGGAGGGAATGCCACGGGCGCAGGCTTATGAACTGGCCGCGCAGGCGGTTCTTGGAAGCGCCAGGATGGTTCTGGAAACGGGAATGCATCCGGGAAAACTGAAGGATATGGTCTGCTCGCCTGGCGGGACCACAATCCAAGGCGTCCGGACGCTGGAGGAAAAGGGCTTTCGGGCTGCCGCCATGGACGCCGTCCTCGCCTGCGTTGAAAAGTCGAGGAAGCTGTAGGCGGCCGGAAAAGCAAAATGTTGTAATATTTGTAATATATTAATAAAATGTGAAAAGAGTTCAGGAAAAATGTCTTTTTCGTAAATGAAAATAAGCGAAAAAGACATTTTTATTATCCGTAAAACAGAAAACATGGCGAAATCATGAAAAAAACAGCTTTAAAAAGTAAACAGTATGTTCGCTTTGAAAGATATATTATTTCTTTATTTGGTTGAGAAGCGACGAAAAACAGCGAAAAATCAAGATATAATAGTAGTTGACAAAATTGTCTGATGCTGTTATGATAGCAATCGTAACATTTGTTAATAATTTTGTAACAAATGCGAAGAATTCCGCAGAGCGGACAGAATGGAGGTTGCTATGAACACGAACGGCAGAAGGCTGTGGATGCATGCGGCAGGAATGTTCACAGGAATGTTATTTCTGGGAATGGCATGTGAAACAACCGTTTTTGCAAGTGGTACTGTACCGGCAGATGCTTCCGGACAGATAACGGCGCTGGTGGAGACGGTGCCGGCAGATGTTTTACAGGAAGACACAGTACAGGAACCGGAGAGCGAAGCAGATGTTCTGACAACAGAGGGAACGGATGCAGCCAGTGCGAAAGAGCAGACTGAAGAGATACAGAAAGCTGCCAGAACGGCAGTGGAGGAACAGGTGAAGGCTGCACAGGAGGCAGCAGCCGCACAGGCGAAGGCAGTGCAGGAAGCGGCGGCAGCGCAGGCAAAAGCTGCACAGGAGGCAGCAGCCGCAGCGCAGAAAGCGGCGGCAGAGGCAGCAGCGAAGGCTGCTCAGGAGGCTGCGGAAGCAGCGGCGCAGGCAGCTATGGTGGACGCCATCCTCGCCCAGAATGGCGTCAGCAGACAGGAGTATGATCTTCTCGCAGCGCTCATTCAGTGTGAGGCGGGCGGCGAATCCTACATCGGCCAGGTGGCCGTTGGAAACGTGGTCATGAATCGCGTGGAATCCTCAAACCATCCGAACACCATTTCGGAGGTGATTTATGCGGCAGGGCAGTTCAGTTCGGTCAGAAACGGAAGCCTGAGCAGGACGCTCAGTTCCGGAAACATCAGCGCCTCCTGCAGGCAGGCGGCTCTGGAGGCGATTGCCGGTTCAGAGCCGGTCGGAGATAAGCTCTACTTCAGAAGAGTGAACGGCCGCAGCGGCCAGGTGATTGGAAATCACGTATTTTATTAGGAAGAAAACAGAATGCAGGAACCCGGAAGCAGGTCATTTTGACCGGCAGCCGGGTTCTTTTTGGCAGAAAGAGAACGATGCTTCGGTCAGTTGCATTCTGACCGGCGGTGCGGTATGATGGAAAAAATACTGTAAAGAAGGGAGAAAACAAAATGTTTATCAAAAACGAAAACTGTTCCATCACACCCTGCGAGCCCGGAGTGACGAGAAAGGTGATGGGATACAACGACGATGTGATGATGTGTGAGATTACCTTTGAAAAAGGGGCCAGGGGAAATGTCCATTCCCATCCGCATACGCAGGTGACCTATGTCGCGGAAGGAAAGTTCGAATTCACCGTGGCAGGAGAGACGCAGGTTGTTTCTAAGGGCGACTGTGTCCTTATGCCTCCGGATGCGGTACATGGCACGGTCTGCCTGGAAGCGGGGAAACTGGTGGATGTTTTCAGCCCGAAACGGGAGGAATTTCTGAAGAATTGACGGAATATCAGTTGTGAAAAAACATTTGCGCCCATCAGTCTGATATGCTAAAATGAAGAAAAGTTATGGAAAACATAACAAATATGTCAGAAGTGGAGGGCGTCTTTATGGAGGGAGAAAAATGCCTTTATATGACGGTATATACGGCCCTACAGAAAAAAATTCGTTCAGGTGAGATCCGCTCCGGAGAAAAACTTCCGGCCGAAAAGGTACTGGCAGAAGAATTTGGAGTGAGTAGAATTACGATTCAGAAAGCGATGGGTATGCTGGTTCAGGATGGCTATATTGTGAGAAGGCCAGGGCGTGGAAGTTTCGCATGCTTAAATGATGGAAAACATAATGTAGAAGTCCAGGAAGAGAACAATACAGGAATACATTCGCATGTAATCGGGCTGGTGATGGAGGATTTTTCGGCGGGATTTGGAATAGAACTGCTGAAAGCAGTTCTGGAAGAGGCGAACAAGCGGGAATACTATCTCTGCGTGGAAAGATCACGCGGCGATCAGAGACGTGAGAAAGAGATTCTTGAATCGCTTCTTCGACTGAAAGTAGATGGCATGATTGTGATGCCGACACATGGTCAGCACTATAATACAGAAATCCTGAAGATGGTGGGAGAAGGGATGCCTGTTGTCTTTATTGATCGTTATCTGGAGGGGTTGCCGGTTCCTTTTGTTGGAACGGATAATAAAAAGGCGATAGAGGAGCTTATCAGGGATCTTCTGGAGAGAGGATATCGCAAACTGGCATTTCTTACCGCGCCGGAAACCGATGCGGCATCTCTTCAGGAGAGAATAGAGGGTTACCAGAGCATGTGCCGGAGGTGTATGGAAGAAGAAGCTGGCCAGGGATTTGTTGGCTATATGTTGGATTCTATACGGAGCACAATACCGGATCAAAAGAGCAGTCAGAATACAAGCGACGATGCGGAACGAATTGAAAGTTTTCTGAAAAAACACCGTGATATAGAGGCGATAATTGCAGCGGAATATGATATTGCGGTTCTGGCGGAAATGGTATGCAAAAAGATTGGAATCCGTGTTCCGGAGGATTTGATTATTACATGTTTTGATGGCCCTCTGTCTACTTACGGAGACTACAGGTATACACATGTGCGGCAGAATGAAGAAGTGATAGGAAGGAAAGCGGTTGAAATTCTTTCCCGTCTTATTGAGGGAGAGAAAATAACGGATCGAGTTTATGTTGACGCTGAGATCGAGAGAGGCCGTTAAGAGATGGCAAAAGAGAGTAGGACGTTTGAATGTTGAAGAGAATATAAAAGAAAAAATGGTTATATATGGCGTTGGCTTTAAAAGTCAACGCTTTTTTGTTGTCGCCTGGTAAAAGATATATTTGATATATAAAACATATAAAACATAAAATATATAAATTTAATATTGACATTTGATGTGAAATTATATATTATAACTATATAAACAAAAAGAAAAGGGAATAGCTGGATAAAACAGGAAAAATGGTTAATATGAAAGGGAAGCTGGAGGTGAAAATGCTATAAAAATGAAAAAAGATAGGGAGTATTTAGTGCAGATTTAAAATTTCAAATGACATGTCGATAACAGAAGGGGCGGCGGAAATATGAGAAAGACTAAAAAGAGGGATAGATGTCCTGATGTTATCCGCTCCTTATGCAATGAGGGAAATGGTATTGAAGATGAAAAAGCGATCGATTGTAAAAGATATAGCTAAAAATCCGGTTTCGTATATTATGTTGATTCCGGCTGCGGCATATGCCTTTATTTTTGGCTATTGTACACTTCCTTATATGGTGATTGCCTTTCAGCAATACAGTTATAAAAAGGGGATTTCAGGAAGTGAGTGGGTGGGATTAAAGAATTTTGAATTTTTCTTTAAGTCTAATGATGCTTCAAGAGTGATTCTTAACACGATTCGGCTAAATCTTTTGTTCATTATGTTTACGACTCTTTCGGCAGTGGCTCTTGCTATTATGCTGAATGAGGTGAAACAGAAACATTTTAAGAAAATTACACAATCATGTTATCTGCTGCCGTACTTCCTGTCGTGGGCAATCGTCTGTTATATTCTGGATGCAATGATTGGAAGTAAATACGGAATTGTGAACCAGGTGATCCAGTTCTTTGGTGGGGAAAATATCAATTTTTATGTGCAGCCCAAGTATTGGACTGTGATTCTTGTGGTATTAAAAGTCTGGAAAGATCTTGGCATGCAGATGGTGATTTATCTGGCGGCTATTACAGGATTTGACGAAGAAATTTACGAAGCGGCTTCCATAGATGGCGCGGGACGATGGCAGATGTGCCGTTATATTACAATTCCAATGCTGTTGCCGACAGTGGTTATGCTTACGATTATGGCAGTGGGGAAGGTGTTCTATGGGGATTTTGGAATGATATACGCAATCGTAGGAGATAACGGAGTCCTGTATAACGCAACAGATGTAATAGATACTTATGTTTTCCGCACGATGCGTACGATAGGCAGCCCTTCCCAGGCAATGGCAATCAGCCTGTTCCAGGCGTGTATGGGATTCATTTGTGTATGGGGGACCAATTACCTTGCAAAGAAGAAATTTTCGGAAGGAGCGCTGTTTTGATGAAGAATATGAAGCAACTTACGATAGGAAAATTTCTGATCTATATAGTGGTTACTTTGGTGGCGTGCTTTTGCCTGCTCCCGCTGGTGTTGGTTGTTGTGGTGTCATTTACGGCTGAGGAAGAAATTGTTCGGAATGGATATTCCTTTTTTCCGTCGCAATGGTCTCTGGAAGCATATAAAATGCTGCTTGAAAATGGAACAGAGGTGTTCCGGTGTTATGCAAATTCTATTGGAATCACTGTGATAGGAACACTCCTTGCTACTTGTGTGACGGCAATGGCATCTTTTTCTCTGGCCAACCCATCTGTGCAGTACAGGAATGGAATATCAATGTTTTTCTTTGTTACCATGGTGTTTAACGGAGGAATGGTACCCTGGTATATTATGTGCCACAATCTGGGACTGACAGAAAGCTATCTGGCATTGCTGATTCCGAATCTGATTTTCAGCCCGTTTAATCTGTTTCTGGTGAGAAACTATATGCAGCAGCTTCCGTCGGCGCTGATGGAATCTGCCAAGCTTGACGGAGCAAATGATGGGATTATCGCTTTCAAAATTTATTTTCCGTTGAGTAAGCCGATTCTTGCAACTGTTGCACTGTTTTATGGTATTGCGTATTGGAATGACTGGTGGAATGCGATTATGCTGGTGTCAGATGCAAAATTATATCCGATTCAGTATTATCTGATGAAGCTCCAGTCGGATCTTAACTTCATGAGGCAGCTACAGAGCTCGGGAATTGCAGGAGGAGGTGCTTTTACTCCATCCAAATCCCTGCAGATGGCAACGGCAGCAATTACGATAGGGCCAATCATTTTGTTGTATCCGTTCCTGCAGAAGTATATCGTCAAGGGTCTTGTGATCGGATCGGTTAAGGGGTAGTAATGAAAACAAGGGATGGTGAACCAATCTCTTTGTTTCAAAAAGATAAAGGAGGGTTTCTATGAAAAGGAGAATGGTAAAACGATGGCTGGGCGGTCTTATGGCGGCGGTGTTGCTTGCTGGATGCGGACAGACTGCACAGGAGCCTGCGTCAGAAGCGTCTTCAGAGACTGCGCAGGAGGCTTCTGAACAAAGTGCTGAAGCAGAGAGCACAGAGGTGGCAACGTCTGCAACTGCGGACGGCGGAGAAACTGTAACAGTCAAATATCTGCGTCCTGGTACGGAAGTGGAGCACAACGATGAACTGGTAGCTGCGATCAATGAAAAGCTGGCAGCTGATGGCACGGGGTTGCAGCTGGAGATTATGTATGTTCCGTCAGATGTGTTTTCTGACAGAGTGAACATGATGTTGTCTGCAGGTGAGGAATTCGACCTGCTGGCCGTTATGGAGGATCAGAAGTCCTTTACAACTTATATCGGAACAGAAGGAATTCAGCCGATTACAGAGTATGTGCAGCAGAGTGAGGTCCTTCAGAGCGTGATTCCGGACTGGATGTGGGAAGCTGCTACAGTGAATGGTGAGATATATACCATTCCGGCAAACTGGACGGAAAATGCTGATCAGGCCTGCTGTATAACAATTCGCAGAGAAAAACTGGAAGAGTATGGATTGGATGATCCGGAAACGATGGATGATCTGTTGGAAATGGCTGAGGTCTTTACCGAAAACTGGGATGGAGCTTCTGCACCTGTTATTATTCCCATGTATAGCGAGCCGTTTACCTGGCTTTTCCGTACCCTGGATCAGGATAAACTTTTAAAATTACAAAAAAATTAAGGGGCAGGAAAAGAGGTTATTC
>ERZ894229.248-NODE-248-length-55145-cov-26.0777_pt1 | contig 55145 bp, 51 predicted proteins | sample MGYA00380295_ERZ894229 | MGnify/ENA primary metagenome ERZ894229 (study PRJEB32331, sample SAMN06328479) | human gut metagenome | biome: human gut microbiome; feature: stool | host: Homo sapiens | collected 2014-09-17 ... | reverse complement strand
ATTTTCCCCCAACATGAAACCCACCACCCCCACTTCGCGTCAATATAAACATCAGCACAAAGAAATCGAGGTGATCCCAATGAATGACGATGCAATCATAACCCTATACTTAAACCGCTCCGAGCAGGCCATCCAGGAGACCGCCGACAAATATGAGGCATTCTGTCTCTCCATCGCCTCCCGTATCCTGGGAAACCAGGAGGACGCCAGGGAGTGCGTCAACGAGACCTGGCTGAAGGCGTGGAACTCCATTCCGCCGCAGATTCCGCGGGTGCTTCCCGCATTCTTAGGAAGCATTGCCCGGAATCTGGCGATCAGCCGTTACCGCAGGGAGAGCGCCTTAAAGCGGGGAAGCCTGGGACTTACAGTTCCCCTGGAGGAGCTGGCCCAGTGCGTGGACGGAAAAACCTCCGTGGAGGACGCCGTACTTCACACGCTTCTTAAGGAAGCTCTGAACCGTTTCCTGGGAGGGCTTAAGCAGGAAGAGAGGAAAATTTTCGTGCGCAGATACTATTACATGGAATCCTTAAAAGAAATTTCCGAGGGCATGGGGAGAAAAGAAAGCTATGTGAAAACCTCCCTGCACCGAACACGGGAAAAGCTTCGGGACTATTTAAAGAAGGAGGGACTTTCAGAATGAGAAAAGAAGATTTATTAGAGGCGATGAGCTATATCGACGAGGACTACATCATGGAAGCCAGAGAAAGCGGGAGACAAAAGCGCCGCCATGTTTTCGGAACCGTGGCGGCGGCGCTGGCGCTCTCCATCATCCTTCCGAACGTAAGCCCCGGAACCGCCATGGCCATGGCCAATATTCCCTTGATCGGGAAATATTTCCAGGTGGTGACCGTCAGAGATTTCCAGTACGACGAAAATAATAAGCTTGCCGACGTGAAAATCCCCCAGGTGGACACTGCGCAGGCACAGGGCATCAACCGGGAGATCGAGGCGTACACCAACCAGCTTCTCGAGGAATTTAAGGAGGACGTGGAGGCTGGAGGAGACAACTTCCGGGAGCTCTCCGTCAGCTACGAGGTGACCATGGACACGGATATCTGGTTCACGCTGCGGATCAGCGCCTTCGAGGCCCAGGGCGGCGGCGCCAACCAGGTGAAATACTACCACATCGACAAGACCACCGGAAAGGAGATGAAGCTCGCCGACCTGTTTGCCGCCAACCCCAACTACATTTCTGCCATCAGCGACGAAATCAAACTCCAGATGCGGGAGCAGATGGCGAAGGGCGGGGGAGAGGTCTACTTCATTGCCGGCGAGGGCGGGACGGAGGACGGCTTCGACACCATCAGCCCCGACGAGGATTTCTATCTGACGCCGGAGGGGAACCTGGTGATCGTGTTCGACGAATACCAGGTGGCCCCCGGATCCATGGGCTGCCCGGAATTTACGATTCCGAAGCAGATGACCGACGCCCTGCGCTCCCTGTGACGGGGCGGGGACGCCTGTGTATGTACCTTCTATCCAGAAGGAAAACTCTCATAAATACGTAAAACAGCGCCGGAGGCCTGCGGGTATTCATAGTAATACGCCGCGGCCTCCGGCGGCGCGTTTGCAGGCCTGCTTTCCCCGCCCCCGTTCACCTTCCCGTACAGGGTCATGGCCGAGCCGATGGAGAGGAGCAGCAGAAACATCCAGAACAGGGCGTTCTCGGGCAGGAAGGGGAAAATGGGATGGTCGCGCACGTATTTTCCCAGAGCTTCCAGCCGTGGCCTGAAGGAGAAACGTTTCATGGGCGCCTCCGGATTCTTCTATCGTTTTATTGCTATGATATATTTTCTGCAATTATGTGTCGGATACGCAAATATTTCCGCAAATTGATTGACTCGCGGAAGAAATGGAAATATAATCAGAATAATACAGCAAATGGGAGGAAAGAATGAGAATATTAATTAAGAATGGAACGGTGATCGACCCGGCCAATCATGTGTACTCCCGGCAGAATTTGTGGATAGAGGACGGGAAAATCGCCGGGTATGGGGATGATCTTACGCCGGAGGCCTCCTTCGACCGCGTCATCGACGCCTCCGGTCTCGTGGTGGCTCCCGGATTCATCGACATCCACATGCATGAGGATCCCATAGACGCGGGAACGGGCCGGCTTGACACCTGCATTTCCCGGTGTATGCTCCGCATGGGCGTCACCACGGTGCTGGGAGGCAACTGTGGGATCAACGTGTACGATCCGGCAGAGTACCTTGATATGGCGGACCGGTATGGAATGCCCGTGAATATCGCGCTGATGGCCGGGCAGACCTGGGCCAGGGAGAAGGCCGGCGCGGCAGACAAATACGGCCCGGTGAGCGCGGCCCAGCTGGAGGAGGAAAAGCGCATTCTCCGCGGGGCCCTGGATGCCGGGTGCTTCGGCGTCTCCTTCGGCATCCGCTACGTGCCGGGCCTTGACCGGAACGAGCTGTTGGAGACCGCCGGCGTCTGCGACCGGGAAAAGCATCTGATCAGCGCCCACGTCCGGGACGACGCGGCGCAGATCTTCGGTGCGGTGGAGGAGTTTCTGGATATTGGACGCACGCTGGGGCTGCGGACCCAGGTCTCCCACGTGGGGAGCATGGGCGGCTACGGCCAGATGGAGGGGCTTCTCGCGATTCTCGACCGGGAGCGGGCGATGGGACTGGATGTGCTCTGCGACTGCTATCCCTACTACGCGTTCAGCACCCGCATCGGGGAGACCACCTACGACGACGGATTTCTTGAGCGGTACCGCGCGGACTATTCCTGCATCGAGCTCTGTGAGGGGGCCTATAAAGGGATGCGGTGCACGGAGGCCATTTTCAACGAGCTTCGGGAAAATGCCCCCGAAACCATCACCGTGGGCCATGTGATGAAGCCGGAGGACGTGGATCTGGCGCTCCTCCACCCCGGCGTGATGCTGGCCAGCGACGGCCTTATGGACGCGGGGCAGGGGCATCCCAGAGCTGCGGGGACATTTCCGCGGTTCATCGACCGGTATGTAAAGACCGGAAAGCTCACGCTCTTCCGGGCCGTCGAAAAGATGACCGCGATGCCTGCCGGGCGTCTGGGCCTCACGTCCAAGGGGCATCTGGGCGTGGGAGCGGACGCGGACATCGTCCTGTTTGACCCGGAAACCATAAAAGACAACGCGACATTTTCACAGCCCGACCTGCCGCCGGACGGTATCGAGTACGTGCTGATCGGCGGAAAAATAGCCGCCCGGCACGGAACCATCGTGGACGCGGGGCTGGGGAAAGCCGTCCGGAAACTGTAAAAAAGGGGAGGAAAAAGGTATGGAATATGGCTTCTTATCGGTACTGCCGCCGGTGCTCACCATCGTGCTGGCCGTCGTATCAAAAAATGTATTTGTTTCTCTGTTCATCGGAGTGTTTTTAGGCCAGATGATCATCAGCGGGTGGCATCTGGCGGCGGCTCTGGACAACACGCTTTATGGGTTTATCAACACGTTCCAGAGCAGCAGCAACACCATCACCATCGCGTCCATCCTGCTGATCGGCGCGATCATCTACATCATCGAGTGCTCCGGAGGCATCGAGGGCTTCGTGGAGATCATCGTGAAAAAGCGCGGCATCATCGGCAGCAAGCGGGCCGCTAATATTTTCACCTGGCTTCTGGGCGTGGTGGTTTTCACCTCCGGCTCCTTAAGCTGCATGGTGGTGGGCTCCGTGTCGCGCCCGGTCAACGACGCGCTTAAAGTGCCTCACGAGAAGGCGGCGTTTCTGGTGCACACCACCTCGACGCCGGTCTGCGTGCTTCTGCCCTTAAGCGGCTGGGGCGCGTCCCTCATCGGTTATCTGACCTCCGGCGGCGTTCCGGAGGAGACGGCCACGGCGGTGATGGTACAGACCATCGGGCTCAATTTCTACTGCATCATCGCGGTGGCGGCGGCGCTGATTCTTGCCATCTGTCAGAAGGATTTCGGCCCCATGAAGAAGGCCGAGGAGCGGGCGGCCTCCACCGGGCTTTTAGACGAGCCGGGGAGCGGCATCGGCTTAGAAATGCAGGAGAGTGCGGGGAGCGGCGCGAAGCCGAGAGTCATAAATCTTCTTCTCCCCATCGGCGTGCTGATCGCCACCATCGTGATCGTGCTGTTCGTGTCGGGCGGCGGAAACCTGCTGGAGGGTGAGGGAATGAGGGCTCTTCTCTGGGGCGTTTTCACCTCCCTTATCACCATCTGGATTCTCTGCCTCTGCGAGGGGCTTTACACCCTCAATCAGCTGGTGGATGTGACGTTCAAGGGGGCCGGCGGAATGCTCTCCATCGCCATGATCCTGGTCTTCGGCTTCACCATGGGAACCGTGGTGGGCGAGCTGGGGACGGGTCTCTATCTGTCGTCCATCTTTGAATCCATGCTGACTCCGGCGCTGCTGCCGGCCCTGGTGTTTGTCATGGCCTGTATGATCTCACTGGCGACGGGAACCTCCATGGGAACCATGGCCATCACCTCGGTCATCGCCCTGCCCATGGCCATGACTCTGGGCGTCAACGTGCCGCTGACGGCGGCTGCGGTGTTCGGCGGAAGCATTTTCGGCGACCACGCTTCCCCGGTGTCCGACACGACGATCATGTCCTGCTCCACCACCGGCTGCAACATCATCGATCATGTGAAGACCCAGGCGCCCTACTGTGCCGCCTTCGCGCTGGCCAGCCTGGTGCTCTACGTTATTTTTGGATTTATCATGCATTAGAGGAAGAACTGTTATGAAGGAACGAACCATTCATCTGCTGGTCACGTTTGACAAAAACTATATCCGCCCGTTCCAGGTGATGCTGCGATCATTGGAGATCAACAATCCGGGGGAGAGCTTTCACGTGTGGCTGCTGCACAGCGCCGTCTCCCAGCCGGATCTGCGCATGTTAAATGAATACTGCAGCTCCCTGCGGGCGGCGTTCACCGCAATCCAGGTGGACCGGACGTTCTTTGAAAACGCCCCCATATCGAAGCAGTACCCGCAGGAGATGTACTACCGCCTGCTGGCCCCGCTTCTTCTGCCGGATTCGCTGGAACGGATTCTCTACCTGGATCCGGACATCCTGGTCATCAACCCGGTGCGCCCGCTGTGGGAGCTGGAGCTGGGGGACAATATCTTCGCCGCCGCGTCCCACACGGGGCTCTTCGATGTGATGAACGACGTGAACCGGGTGCGGCTCAAACAGGATCACGACTATTTTAATTCCGGCGTGATGCTCATGGATCTTGAGCGGGCGCGCGGGATCGTAAAACCGCAGGAGATCTTCGACTGCGTGCGGGAGCACCAGGCGGAGCTGGTTCTGCCGGACCAGGATGTGTTCAACTTTCTGTACGGGGACCGCACGCTCCAGGTGGACGATGCGGTCTGGAACTACGACGCCAGATATTTTTCCGTGTACCTGCTGCGAAGCGGCGGAGTCTGCGGCCTGGACTGGGTGATGGAACACACCGTGTTCCTGCATTTCTGCGGCAGGCAGAAGCCGTGGCGGGTGCAGAGGGGCGGGAGGTTTGCGGTGCTCTATAAGCATTATATGAATCTGGCGGGGAGGATTTATTAAAGAATAAAAAACGGATGGGAAACTCTGCATCAGACAGAAGTTCCCATCCGTTTTATTCATCCTGCGTCTACTCCGCAAAGTTAATTCCGGCCACGCCCAGGTTTCCATCCTCGTTTTCCCTGAAGATGATGTTGTTCCCTGCGTCATCGCCCAGCACCACGCCGGCCTCAACCTCCTCGAGGCTTAAAAGGTCCACGGTGGTGACTGCCTCCACCAGGGCGTCGGTGAACAGGGCGTCTGCGCCCAGCGCCTTGAACTCGTCGGCGGTCTCCACGGTCATGCCTCCGTCCAGATCCACGTATACGGGATAGTTGGTTAAGGAGGCCAGAAGCTCAATGCTTCCGGAGTTCACGGCGGTTATGATGTCAGCTGCCATCTGGAGGCGGTCGGTGGCCAGTGCGGGAACCGCATCGCTGTCGGCCAGCCGGGTTACCTGTGCGGCGTCGATGTCGCCCTCGTATGTCACGGTTATCACGTTGCCGATCAGAAGTCCGTCGGCCAGATCCTTGTCAGCCACCTCGGAGATGTCGAAGGACACAATGCCTGCATCTGCGCTCTGGATGGTCATGGAGTTCATGGAGGCGTCGATGATCACACCGTCGATGCTGGTGCCGTCGGCGCTCTCCGCCTCGCTGCTGTCTGCAGAAGTGTCCGCGGGGGTCTCTGTGGCCGCCTCGCTCTGCAGAGATTCGGATGCGGGAGTCTCCGTGGCCTGCGGCTGGCTGGAGCAGCCGTACAGCGAGAGGGCTGCGGTACAGGCGAAAGCTGCAATTAACTGTTTTTTCATAATAATCTCTCCTCTTAAATGATCCGTGGGTGCTGCAAAAAGCGGGGGCATGGGGAAGGACAGCAAAACTAGCTGCGACAAGAGCTGCAAGGATGTATGGACTAAGATGCGAGTCGCCCGGGCCGCTGCCAGATTCACAGCCCTTTCCCATGCCCCCGCCTTTTTTGCGGCAGCATATCCATTTGGTACTGCGCCTCCCATCATAGTTTATTTTCTCTTAGGAAGCAATAAAAAAAATATTAATTTTCCTTAAAAAATTTAAGTTTCTTGAATCTGGCGGCCAACGCGTGTATGATAGGTCTGAAAGGAGCATGATAAGGATATGCGGGAAATTGTTTTTAAAATGGAGCGCCCGGGACTGGTGTCCGTGGGCCAGGAGGTGGAGGTCAGCGAGTCGGTGACCCCGTTTAATGTCAACTACATGATCGAGCCGGCGGTGGCCATGTCCGGGCTTTTCAAGCTGAACGACCGGCTGAAGGCCGATCACGGCATCGTGAAGCATATAGAGGAAAATGAGCGCGGCTACTATGTGACCGTGGAGTTTGAGGAGGAGGAAAAATGATGAATCTTCCCAAAGACCCCGTCATGCTGGTCAGCGTCCTGAATATGAAGCTCAGGGATTTCTACCCCAGCCTGGAGGCGCTGGCCGAGGACCTGGAGGTGGATGCCGGCGAGCTGATGGAGAAGGCCGGGGCTGCCGGTTTTGAGTACGACAGACAGGCGAACCGGTTCTGCTGACGCATGACGCCGCCATGAGAGAGGAGGGACACAGGCCGGAATGATAAGAGCCTTTATAGAGGCGTCCGTGGAGCTATGGATGCTTTTATTTACCAATATTTTCTTCGTCAATCTCATTTTGTCTGTGTTCATCGTGTTTTTCCAGCGCAGGGATCCGAAGGCCGTCTGGACCTGGCTGCTGGCGCTCTACTTCTTTCCGGTGTTCGGCATTTTCCTGTATCTGCTGTTCGGGCAGGACATGAGGAAGAGCCGGATGTTCCGCATCAAGGAGGTGGAGGACAGCCTGGAGTACCCGGCGAAGCGGCAGGAGATCTTCATGGAAGGCCGGGACGACGCTGTATTAAGCGGGCTGTCCGGGAAGTACAGGGAGCTGGCACGCTACAATCTGGAGCTCTCCGGCGCGGTGCTTACTGCCAATAACCGGGTGGACGTGTTCACCGACGGGCGGGATAAGTTCGCCGATCTGGCCCGGGAGATCGGGGCAGCCAGGCAGTATATCCACATCCAGTATTATATTATAAAGAATGACCAGGTGTTTGACGGGCTGATGCCATTGCTGATCAAAAAGAGGCGGGAGGGCGTCGAAGTGCGCATCCTCTGCGACGGCATGGGAGGCCGCTTCATGCCGGCCAGACGCTGGAGGGAGCTTACGGAGGCGGGAATCGCGGTGGCCATGTTCTTTCCGCCGTTTCTGGGGCGCTTAAATTTCCGCGTCAACTACAGGAATCACCGGAAAATCGTCGTCATCGACGGCGCGGTGGGCTACGTGGGCGGGTTCAATGTCGGGCGGGAGTACATTTCCGCCCATCCCAGGTTCGGGCACTGGCGGGACACTCACTTGAAGATCACCGGCGAGGCCGCCGTGGCGCTGGAGATCCGATTCGCGCTGGATTGGAACTACGCCGCCGGGGAGAACCTGTTTAAGAGGCCGGAGTATTTCGGCGGCGGGCGGATTCCTATGGAAAAGAGGAAGGAAACCTATGGAAACGTGGGCATTCAGATCGTCTCCAGCGGTCCGGACACGTCGGAGCGGCAGATCCGGGACAATTATCTGGGATTGATTTACAGGGCGAAGGAGCACATTTATATCCAGACACCCTACTTCGTGCCCGACGACGCGGTGCTGTCGGCGTTAAAGATCGCGGCCCGGTCCGGCGTGGATGTGCGGCTGATGATTCCCTGCAAGCCGGATCACCCCTTTGTGTACTGGGCCACCTACTCCTATATGGGGGATCTTCTGGATGCAGGGGCGAAATGTTATGTCTATGAGAACGGGTTTCTCCACTCCAAATATCTGACCGTGGACGGGGAGGCCGCCTGCTGCGGCACGGCCAACATGGACATCCGCAGCTTTGAGCTGAATTTCGAGGTGAATGCGGTGATCTATGACGCGGAAACCACGGGGAAACTGGAGCAGGCGTTTCTTAGCGATATCCCGGTGAGCCGGGAGATCACGCCGGAGGTTTACCGGGCGAGAAGCCTCTGGGTGCGCGTGAAGGAGCAGGGAAGCCGGCTGCTGTCGCCTCTGCTCTAGGGCGGCCATGCATCAAATCCGCCCGCCCTGCGCATACTGTCTCCCATGAGACAGATGATTAAAAACTTTTGCAAATGCGGCATCACAGGCTGGTGCCTGGAAGTCATGTTCACATCCCTGGAATCCTTCGGGAGCCGGGACTGGAGGTTCATGGGACGCACTTCCATCCTCATGTTCCCCATCTACGGGATGGCGGTCCTGCTGGCGCCCATCGCCGGGGCGTTTGACCGGGTCGGGGGAGCCTGCGGGACGGTGGCCGGGAAACTTGCGGGAAGAAAAGAGCCCGGAAAGCAGAAAAAGCCCCGGACTTCAGCAGCGAAAACGGTGCGCCACGGCGTCCTCTATATGTGCCTGATCTTCATGGCTGAGTATGCCTCCGGGGCGTGGTTAAAAGATAAAAATATGTGTCCCTGGGACTATTCCCAGTGCCGCGCCAACATCCACGGGCTGATCCGTCTGGACTTCGCCCCGCTGTGGTTTGCCGTGGGACTTCTCTTTGAACAGCTCACGAAAACGAAGAAATACTGAAAATCAATGCCAGATCGCACTTGTATTTACCCCGTTCATTTTATATAATAGGGAAGGACAAGGAGGAGACTGGATTTGATTCGATTTATACTGGTAGTGCTGTGGGTGGGAGGATTCCTCGTCTTTTTCTCATGGCTTTTATATATGCAGAGGCGTCTTGGAAGGAAGGATCATCACCGGATGGAGGTGGAGAGCCTCGCGATTGTTCAGAGGGTGTTCCGCGGGTGCCTGCGCATCGCGAGGACGACGGTGACGGTCCGCGGACTGGAGAATATACCGAAGGACCAGGCGGTTCTGTACGTGGGAAATCACAGAAGCTATTTTGACATACTGGTGGGCTACACCACGGTTCCCACGCTTCTGGGCTTTGTGGCGAAGAAGGAGATGAGACGCTACCCTCTGCTGGCCCAGTGGATGGAGAATGTAAACTGCCTGTTCCTGGACCGCGAGAACCCGAAGGAAGGCCTCAAGACTATTCTGCAGGGCATCGAGTATGTGAAGCGCGGCGTCTCCGTCTGGATTTTTCCGGAGGGGACCAGGAACCGCAACGAGGATCCGCTGGATCTTCTTCCGTTTAAGGAGGGAAGCTTAAAGATCGCGGAGAAGTCCGGATGCCCGGTGGTGCCGGTGGCACTGACGGGAACCGCGGACGTGTTTGAGCGGCATCTGCCGTTCATCTATCCGGCCCATGTGACCATCGAGTTCGGCAAGCCGTTCATCGTGAAGGAGCTGGAGCCGGAGCAGCGCAAATTTGCCGGCGCATACACCCGCTCCGTCATCATCGAGATGCTGAAGGCCGAGATGGCGCGGGTCAGTCAGGAAGGATAAGAGAGAAGGATTTATGGATTTACTGGAGATAAGAGAGAAACTAGACGTCGTCGACCGGGAGATCGTGAGGCTTTTTGAGGAGCGGATGCGGCTCTGCGGCCAGGTGGCGGAGTTTAAGATAGAGACCGGTAAGCCGGTGTTCGACGCGGAGCGGGAGAAGCAGAAGCTGGCGGCTGCCCGCGCCATGGCCCACGGGGAGTTCAATGAACAGGCGGTGACGGAGCTGTTTTCCCAGCTTATGACCATCAGCCGCCGGTATCAGCACCGTCTGCTGGCGGAGCACGGAAAGACCGTGCCGCCGGAGTTTGAGCAGGTGGATGAGATCCCGAAGAAGAACGTCCGCGTGGTGTTCCAGGGCGTGGAGGGGGCCTACAGCCACATTGCCACGCTCCAGTATTTTGGCGATGATGTGGACGCCTATCACGTGGTAAACTGGGAGGACGCCATGCAGGCGGTGGAGAGCGGCGAGGCCGACTATGCGGTGCTGCCCATCGAGAACTCGTCCGCCGGCGCAGTCAGCGACAACTACGATCTGCTCATCAAGTACCACAACTACATCGTGGCCGAGACCTACGTGACCGTGAATCACGCGCTTTTAGGACTTCCGGGGGCCCGGCTGGAGGATATACATACGGTGTTTTCCCACCCCCAGGCGCTGATGCAGAGTTCCGAGTATTTGAACAGCAACCGGCAGTGGAATCAGGTCAGCGTGAAGAACACGGCCGTGGCGGCCAAGAAGGTTCTGGAGGACGGGGACGTGACCCAGGCCGCGGTGGCCAGCGAGACAGCCGGCCGGCTCTACGGGCTGAAGGTTTTAAAGTCCAGCATCAATTATAATAAGAACAATACCACCAGGTTCATCATTCTGGCGAAAAAGCCCCTCTACCGGGAGGCCGCCGACAAGGTGAGCATCTGTTTCGAGGCGCCGCACAGAAGCGGTTCCCTCTACAATCTGCTGGGGAATTTCATATTTAACAACGTCAACATGGTGATGATCGAATCCAGACCGATTCCGGGGAGAAACTGGGAGTATCGTTTCTTCGTGGATATCGAGGGGAATTTGAGCCAGCCTGCGGTGGTCAATGCCTTAAACGGCATCCGCAGCGAGGCGGCGGTACTGAGGATTCTGGGAAATTATTAGCGTCGATGAGCCGGGGGATCTCTGCCCCCGGCCGCCGGCGCTAAGATGCTATAAATGGGAGGAAAAAAAGATGATTCTTTACAAAAATTTCAGGTATCAGGAACTGTTTGACAGCGTGAGCGGGCTTCTGACCGGCCGCATATCACCGGAGGCGGAGCCGGAGCTCCCGGACCGTCTCGCCGGCGAGCTGGTGGAGCTGGCGGCCACCTACGGCTTCGAGGGAAATCTGTGGCACTGCTTTCTGGCCTTCTGCCTGGCCAACAACGAGAATGCCTACAGCAGAGCCTGCGAGATCGTGGGCCCCGTGGCCGGCACCATCAACCAGATGGCGCTTAAGGATTTCGGCGAGATAAAGGGACTGTTTGACATAGACATCGCGAAGCTGGACCGGGAGGGGGAGTGTCTCTGGGCCTTCCTTAAGAAGTACGAGGGAACCTCGGACAGCAGCCACGTGTTTAACAAGCGCATCCGCGACCGCATCGTGGAGCTCGCAGTGGCCCTGGAGATGGCGTCTACCGTCAAGGAGTTCGGGCAGATCGTCACCGAGTTTTACCGCGAGTTCGGCGTGGGACGGTTCGGCCTCAACAAGGCGTTCCGCATCAATGAAACCAGCGGGGGGACGGATATCATTCCCATCACCAGCATCGAGCATGTGTACCTGAAGGACCTGGTGGGATACGAGATCCAGAAAAGGAAGCTCATCGACAACACGGAGGCCTTTATCCAGGGGCGGGCGGCCAACAACGTGCTGCTCTACGGCGACAGCGGCACCGGAAAATCTTCCAGCATCAAGGCCATCTTAAACCAGTATTACGACCGGGGCCTGCGGATGATCGAGGTGTATAAGCACCAGTTCAAGTGCCTCTCCGAGGTGCTGGAGCAGATCAAGGACCGGAATTATAAGTTTATCATTTACATGGACGATCTCTCCTTCGAGGATTTCGAGATCGAGTACAAATACTTAAAGGCGATCATCGAGGGAGGGCTGGGCAAGAAGCCGCAGAATGTTCTGATCTACGCCACCTCCAACCGGCGCCATTTAATCCGCGAGAAGTTCAGCGACAAGCGGGAGATCTTAGACGACCTGCACGCCAACGACACGGTGCAGGAGAAGCTCTCCTTAGTGGCCCGCTTCGGCGTCACCATCTACTACGGTGCGCCGGAGAAGAAGGAGTTCCAGGAGATCGTGAAAGTCCTGGCGGAGCGCTGCGGCGTGGACATGGAGAAGGAGGAGCTTTTAGCGGAAGCAAACAAGTGGGAGTTAAGTCACGGCGGACTGTCGGGCCGGACGGCCAGCCAGTTCATCACACATCTGCTGGGAAAGGATGAAAAGGGAGAATAGTATGGCAGTTAAATTATTTGCGGCGATCGACGTGGGATCGCTGGAGCTGGAGCTGGGGATCTATGAGATCTCCCAGAAGACCGGGATCCGCAAGATCGATCATTTAAGACATACGCTGGCGTTGGGGCGCGACACGTACAACGATGGAAAGATAAGCTATGAGCTGATGGACGAGATGTGCCGGGTGCTGGAGGACTTCGTGCGAGTGATCCGCTCATATAAGATCGAGGACTACAGGGCCTACGCCACCAGCGCCATGCGCGAGGCGAAGAACAGCCAGATTGCCCTGGATCACATCCACGTCCGCACCGGGCTGGTGGTCAAGGTGATCAGCAATGCGGAGCTCCGGTTCCTGCTCTATAAGGCGGTGGCGGCCCGCGACGTGGATTTTCACAAGGTCGTCCAGAAGGGGACGGCCCTCATCGACGTGGGCTTCGGAAGCACGCAGATTTCCCTGTTCGACAAGGGGACGCTCATCTCCACCCAGAACATTTTCCTGGGCGTCCTGCGCATCGTGGAGATGCTGGCGCATCTGCAGATCGATGCCAAGCAGGCGGCGGGCATCATCGAGGAGCTGGTGGACAACGAGTTCCACGCCTACAAGAAAATGTACTTAAAGGACCGGGAGGTCAAAAACCTGATCTGTGCCGGCGAGAGCATACTCGTCATGGCGAAGCGGCTGGTGGAGCGCCAGGGCACGGACCGGGTGACTGCGGCCCAGTTCGGCGAGTTCCACGACCGGATTTTAAAGATGTCTACGGACGAGATTGAGGAGGCCTACGAGCTGAGCACCGAGTATGCGGCCATGATGATTCCGGGCGCCATCATCTACAAGCGGATGATCGATTTAATCGGGGCGGAGACCATCTGGATTCCCAGTGTGCGCCTCTGCGACGGCATCGCGGCGGAGTACGCGCAGGAGCTTAAGCTGGCCAAATTCAGCCACGACTTTAACAACGATATTCTCTCCACGGCCCGCAACATGGCCAAGCGCTACAAGGCCCACACGGTGCACATCCAGACCATGGAGAAGCTGGTTTTACAGATTTTTGATACCATGAAGAAATACCACGGGCTGGGGCCCAAGGAGCGGCTTCTCCTGCAGATCTCCGCGATCCTGCACACCTGCGGAAAATATATAAGCATCCTGCGGTCATCGGAAAATTCCTACCGCATCATCATGTCCACGGAGATCATCGGCCTCTCCTACCTGGAGCGGGAGATCGTGGCCAACGTGGTGCGCTACAACCACAAGGCGTTTGACTACAAAAACGTGGAGCTGGAGGCGGATCTGGCCGCCGACCGCAGCGCAAACATTTCCAAAAACGAGGTCACCATCGTCATCGCCAAGCTGACAGCCATGCTGCGCCTGGCCAACTCGCTGGACCGGACCCACCTGCAGAAGTTTGCCGACTGCCGCATGGCCGTCAAGGACGGAACCCTCACCGTCACCTGCACCTACCCCGGCGACATCACGCTGGAGCGGGCGGCATTCAACGAGAAGGGCGACTTTTTCGAGGAGATATTTGGACTTAGACCCGTCATCAAACAGAAAAGGGGAATATAGAAGATGAGAGAAGACAGATTTGAGAATCCGAAAAACTATGTGAACCGGGAACTGAGCTGGCTGGAGTTCAACTACCGCGTACTGAGCGAGGCGAGGGACAAAACCATCCCCCTGTTTGAGCGCCTCAAGTTTTTAAGCATCACCGCGTCCAATTTAGACGAGTTTTTCATGGTGCGCGTGGCGTCCTTAAAGGACATGGTGCACGCGAAATACACCAAGCCGGATATCGCCGGCATGACGCCCCAGGAGCAGTTAGACGCCATCGGCGTAAAGACCCACGAGCTGGTGGAGATGCAGTATTCCACCTACAACCGCTCCCTGGTTCCGGCTCTTAAGCAGAACGGGCTCAGGCTGATCGACCGCCACGAGGAGCTTACCGAGGCGGAGGCCGCGTTCGTGGACGAGTGCTTTATGGAGAACGTTTACCCGGTGCTGACGCCCATGGCCGTGGATTCTTCCAGGCCCTTCCCGCTGATCCGCAACAAATCCTTAAACATCGCGGCTCTGGTGAAGAAGAAGGGCGGGGACGGCGAGCTGGAATTTGCCATGGTGCAGGTTCCGTCGGGACTTCCGCGCATCATCGAGCTGCCGGAGCACGTGACCGGCAGCGAGCGGGCCGTGATTCTTTTGGAGGAAATCATCGAGAGAAACATCGGCCGGCTGTTCTTAAATTACGACATTATCTGCTCCCACCCCTTCCGCGTCATGAGAAACGCCGATCTCTCCATCGACGAGGACGAGGCGGCCGATCTTTTGAAGGAGATCGAGAAGCAGCTTAAAAAACGCCAGTGGGGCGAGGTGATCCGTCTGGAGATTGAGGACCGCGCCGACAGGCGTCTCCTCAAGATGCTTAAGAAGGAGCTGGCTGTCAGCTCCGCGGACATCTATGAGATCGGCGGCCCCCTGGACCTTACGTTTCTTATGAAGATGTACGGGCTGAAGGGCTTCGGTCACTTAAAGACGCCGGGGCACACGCCCCAGCCGGTGCCGGCGCTCATGAACGACGACGACATTTTTACCAACATACAGAAGGGCGATATCCTGCTCACCCACCCCTTCGAGACCTTCGAGCCGGTGGTGGAGTTTGTGAAGCGTGCCGCCAAGGATCCGGCGGTGCTGGCCATCAAGCAGACCCTGTACCGCGTCAGCGGCAATTCCCCGATCATCGCGGCTCTGGCCGAGGCGGCGGACAACGGAAAACAGGTGTCGGTGCTGGTGGAGTTAAAGGCGCGTTTCGACGAGGAGAACAACATCATCTGGGCGAAGATGCTTGAGAAAGCGGGCTGTCATGTGATCTACGGCCTGGTGGGCTTAAAGACCCACAGCAAAATCACGCTGGTGGTGCGCCGGGAGGAGGACGGCATCCGGCGCTACGTTCATCTGGGCACCGGAAACTACAACGATTCCACGGCCAAGCTCTACACCGACTGCGGCCTCTTCACCTGCAATTCGCAGATCGGGGAGGACGCCACGGCCGTGTTCAACATGCTCTCCGGATACTCGGAGCCCCTGGGCTGGAATAAGCTGGCCGTGGCCCCGCTGTGGCTGAGAAACCGGTTCCTGCGCCTCATCGAGCGGGAGACGAAGCACGCGGCCGAGGGGAAGGAGGCCCACATCATCGCGAAGATGAACTCCCTCTGCGACAAGGAGATTATCGCCAGCCTCTACCAGGCGTCCTGCGCGGGCGTGAAGATCGAGCTCATCGTGCGCGGCATCTGCTGCCTGAAGGCGGGCGTTCCCGGTCTGTCCGAGAACATCCATGTGCGCTCCATCGTGGGGAATTTCCTGGAGCACAGCCGCATTTTCTACTTCTATAACGACGGCCGCGAGGAGGTCTACATGGGAAGCGCCGACTGGATGCCGAGAAACTTGGACCGCCGCGTGGAGATCATGTTCCCGGTGGAGGATCCGGCTCTCAGGGACAGACTCTGCCATATGCTTGAGGTGCAGCTGGAGGACAACGTAAAGGCCCATATCCTGCAGCCGGACGGCAACTACGAGAAGCAGGACAAGAGAGGAAAGACGCTCATAAGCTCCCAGGACGTGTTCTGCGCGGAGGCCGACGAGGCGGCTGCGAAGGTTCTGGAGGCGGCAGAGCCGGCGGTCAGCCGGGTGTTCAGGCCCTTAGAGCAGCCCTGATGACAGAAATTACCACCAAATTATTTAAGATAAAAGTAAAGCAATTTTGGCGGGCATATGTTAAACTAAGATGTCGATACGTACGAATGAAGGAGGCAGTTTCATGGCGGATATCAACATACTTGTAGTGGACGATGAGAAGGAGATCGCCGACCTGGTGGAGATTTATCTGGTCAGCGATGGATATAAAGTGTATAAGGCGGACAATGCGCTGGCAGGTCTGGAGATCCTGGAGAAGGAGGACATTCACCTGGTGCTTTTGGATATCATGATGCCGGGGATGGACGGCCTGGAGATGTGCAAGAAGATCCGCGAGGACAACAACATTCCCATCATCATGCTGAGCGCCAAGTCCGCGGACCTGGATAAGATTCTGGGTCTGGGAACCGGGGCCGACGACTACGTGACGAAGCCCTTCAATCCTCTGGAGCTGACGGCGCGGGTCAAATCCCAGCTGCGCCGCTACACCCAGTTAAATCCCAACAGCAATGCCCATGCGGCGGCGAAGAACGAGATCGCCATCCGCGGGCTCGTCATCAACAAGGACAATCACAAGGTCATCGTCTACGACGAGGAGGTCAAGCTGACCCCCATCGAGTTCGATATATTATATCTGCTGGCGTCCAATCCGGGCCGTGTGTTCAGCACCGACGAGATCTTCGAGAAGGTGTGGAACGAGAAGGTTTACGAGGCCAACAACACGGTCATGGTACATATCCGCCGTCTGAGAGGAAAGATGAAGGAGGACACCAGACAGAACAAGATCATCACGACAGTGTGGGGAGTAGGTTATAAGATTGAAAAGTAGGGATATGAGCAAAGGATTTCGCACGAGACAGGTCACCAATATCCTCTACAGCGCGGTGATCACCTGCCTTCTGGAGGTGTTCCTGGTCGCCAATGTCTCGATGATTGTGAATTACTTGGAGCAGACCAGATATGCGGACGGGCTTCTGGTCAGAGCCTACGGCGCGGACGCCATCGTCATACTGGTGTATGTGCTGGTGGGCATCGGCATATTTTCGGTCACATTCCTTATGCTGGAGGAGCGGTCCATGCGCTATATCAGCCGCATTTCCGCCGCCATCCAGAATATCTCCGAGGGAGATTTAAACACCAGCGTGGAGGTGGTGGGGGACGACGAGTTCTCCGCCATGGCCGCTAATCTCAACAAGATGGTGGAGGATATCCGCCGTCTGATGGACAAGGAGAGGGAGGCAGAGCGCACGAAAAACGAGCTGATCACCAACGTGGCCCACGATTTAAGGACGCCGCTCACGTCCATCATCGGCTATCTGGAGCTTCTGTCCGGCAAGGTGCAGCTCCCCCCGGAGATGCAGAAGAAATACATTGACATCGCCTACATCAAGGCGAAGCGCCTGGAAAAGCTCATAGAGGATCTGTTCGGCTTCACGAAGATGAACTGCGGCAAGCTGGTGATGCATGTGGGAAAGGTGGACATCGTGAAGCTCCTAAGCCAGCTTCTGGAGGAGTTCTATCCCAGCTTTGCGGATAAGAACTTAACCTACGAGCTCTCCAGCAACGTGCCGGCCAAGGTCATCACCGCCGACGGCAATCTTCTGGCCAGGGTGTTTGACAACCTCATAAACAACGCGATCAAGTACGGCTCCGACGGAAAGCGGGTGCTGGTGGGGATCCACGCCACCGACACGGTGGTGACGGTCTCCGTGACCAACTACGGCTACGTGATTCCGGCGGCGGAGCTTCCGCTGATCTTCGACAAGTTCTACCGGGTGGAGCAGTCCCGTTCCACCAACACCGGAGGAACCGGGCTGGGGCTTGCCATCGTCAAGAACATCGTGGACATGCACGGCGGCAGCGTGGAGGTGGCCAGCGATCTGAGGGGCACCGTGTTTACGGTCAAATTAAAGGTGGATTTCGATGTGAACCGGGAGAATTTCGGGGATATCGGATGACAGGCGCAGGATAGAAAGGAGTCTGGATGAAACATCTGCTTCGTTATATACTGGTTTTTATTTTAACATTAGGTGCCGCGGGCACCTATGTTTGTTCTGCGGGGGAAAATGCGCCGCTTTCCGGCATGATTTCCCTGGCGGCCGCAGCGCCTGCGGAGGAGAAGGTGACCATGGAGGCGACCGTGGGCTACGGCGGCGCGGCCAAGACCCAGCACTATCTCCCGGTGCGGGTGGATCTATCCAACGGCACGGGACAGGTGTTTGAGGGACAGCTGGACATCCAGGTGCTGGAATCTGATTTTGAGGTATACCGCTACAGCTATCCCATAAGTGTGAAGCCCGAGAGCGGCCAGCAGGAGATTTACTACATTCCCCTGGGTGTGAGGAGCGAGCAGCTTAATGTGACGCTGGAGGATGCGGACGGGAAGAGCGTTATCTCCAAACGGCTCAGGCTCAACGTGGTGGAAAACATGTCGGAGCTCTACATCGGCGTGCTCTCCGACCATCCGGAAGAGCTCATGTATCTGGATGATGTGATCACCTACAACAATATGATACAGACCAGGGTTCTTCCCATGAATGCGGCCAATTTTCCAGAGGATGTCATCGGGCTCGACATGATGGATGTGGTTCTGGTCAATGATTACAGGATTAATTCCCTGAACAACGCCCAGACGGAGGCGCTTCTGCGGTGGGTGGCCGACGGCGGCACCCTGGTGTTTGGAACCGGTGAGAATATCAGAGACAATCTGGGAAGCCTGGGAAGCAGATTTCTTCCGATGCCCTATCCCGAGGCGGTTTCCACCCAGGTGGACATGGGGGCGGAGTACGCGGCCGATACGCCGGGGGACGCCATTGTCACGCTGCCCTGCGTGACGATCGACCTGGAGAACGGCAGTGAGATCATGTCCAGCGACGAGATGGTGCTCATGACCCGGGTGGCCGAGGGGCGGGGAAGCATCGTGCTGGCGGCCTATGACTTTGCGGACATAGCGGGGTTCTGTGAGCAGTTCCCATCCTATGTGGGAAAGATCATGGACGCGGTGTTTACCAGCGCCCAGCTTGACAGGATTGCGCAGAACGCTTTCTCCGGCTTTTCTGACCAGTACTGGTCGGCGCAGAACATGGTGAGCTCCGGAAATGTGGAGCGGCTTCCGAATCTGACGCTGTATGCCATCGTCATCATCGCCTATGTCATTCTGGCGGGACCGGCGCTCTACGTGTTTTTAAAGCACCGGGATCTGCAGAAGCACTATGTGATCAGCGTGCTGACGGCCTCTCTCCTGGCGGCGACAGTCATCTACTTTATGAGCGCGGGGACCCGTTTTAAAGACCGGTTTTTCTCGTATGTTTCCATCCAGGAGGTGAGCGGGGATCAGAGCCAGGACACCACATTCGTGAGCGTCCAGGCCCCCTTTAACAATCCCTATTCGGTGGCGTTCGACCCTGGGTATACGGTGCGCCCGGTGACCAGGAGCCGCCTCTATGAGATGGAGGTGCTTCCGCGGATTGGGGAGAAGGACGATTACCAGGTGGATATCCATGAGGGGCTGGAGGAGACCCGGGTGAGTGTGGAGGACGGAGTCAGCTTCGAGAGCTATCTGTTTAAGCTCACGAAGATGGAACGCGCTGCCGGGGAACCGGGAGCGGAGGTGGAGCTGGCCTTTGACGGCGGCGACCTCACCGGAACTGTCACCAATACCTCCGGGAAAGAGATGCAGGATGCGACGCTTCTGCTTTACGGGAAATTCGTGAGGCTGGGCGATCTGGAGCCGGGGGAGACGGTTCATGTGGAGACGCTGGAGAGTGTGGCCTATCCCTTAAGCTACAGCTATGCGGCGGCGCAGATGGCGACTGGCTTTGACCGGTACGAGAAGGCGGATATCACGGATAAGGCTTATATGACTGACCAGAGGCGGTCCAACCTGATGAATTTCTATATCGATCAGACCTTCAGAGGATATAACTCCGGCGTGTGGCTTGTCTGGTTTACCGGGGAGGAGGAGGCTCCCGACCGGTTCCTGGCCGAGGAGGGATGCGAAAATGACGGCATCACCATTTATTCCATGGAGATGGACGTGAAGCAGGAGGCGGGCGGCATCATCACGCGATCCGCGCACCGCAGGCTTCCGCAGGTGATAAGCGGCGCCTACTACACCCAGTACAATTCCATGCAGGGCGTGGATCCGCTGGTGCTGGAATATTCCCTTGGCACGGATATCCGCGTGGACAGGCTGATGCTGGAGTATGTTTCGGATTCTTTCAGGGATGCAGAAGAATATCCATATCTGACCATTTTCGAGGGAACCATGTCCTTCTATAATTATAATACGGACGAGTACGATGCCATGGACACGGAGAAGACGGAGTTTGACAGGGAGGAGCTTCTGCCGTATCTCTCCCCGGACAACAAGCTGCGCGTGCGCTATGTACAGGAGAACTCGGGAAATATAAGCTGGGATGTGGTGCTTCCCCTGCTTTCAGTGACAGGGAGGGAACGCTGATGCTTGAGATTAAGGATTTAAAAAAAAGGTACGGCAGATTCCAGGCCCTGGACGGCCTCAGCATGGAGGTGGGCGACGGTGAGCTCTACGGCTTCGTGGGGCCCAACGGCGCGGGAAAGACCACGACGATCAAGATCATCACGGGTCTTCTTTCCGCGGACTCCGGCTCCGTGACCATAGACGGCGTGGACGCGCTGCAGGACCGCCGTATCTTAAAACAGAATATTGGCTACGTGCCGGATTTCTTCGGCGTCTACGACAATCTTAAAGTGGGCGAGTACATGGAGTTTTTCGCCTCCTGCTACGGCATCGAGGGGTTGACGGCCAGGAAGCGCTGCGCGTCCCTGCTTGAGCAGGTGAAGCTGGAGGAAAAAAGGGATTTCTACGTGGACGGCCTTTCCAGGGGAATGAAGCAGCGTCTCTGCCTGGCGCGGGCGCTGATCCATGACCCGAAGCTTCTGGTTCTGGATGAGCCCACCTCCGGGCTGGATCCCAGGAGCCGGGTGGAGTTTAAGGAGATTTTAAAGGAACTGTGTGAGCGGGGCAAGACGATTCTGGTCAGCTCCCACGTGCTCTCGGAGCTGTCGGAGCAGTGCACCGGCATCGGCCTCATCGACCAGGGAAAGATGGTCATGCAGGGCAGCATGGACTGGCTGCTCTCAAAGGTGAATACCTCCAATCCGCTGATTATCTCCGTGCTGGATAACCGGGAGCGGGCGGTGGCCATTCTGAGGAGCCATCCCTGCGTGCAGACCATCTCCGTGAAGGAGGAGGAGATTATGGTGAGCTTTAACGGCGACCGGCGGGACGAGGCGCTGCTTTTACAGCAGCTGGTGGACGCGGAGATTCTGGTCAGCGGGTTCATGCGGGAGAAGGGAAGCCTGGAGACGCTGTTCATGCAGCTTACGACCAGCGAGGAGGAGAGGATGGTGATTATCAGTGAAGAGCAACCCGGTTTATAAGATGGAGCTGATGGTCAGCTCCAGAAGCATCCGCACCGCCATGATTCTCTTTGCGTTCAACGGGATTCTGGCGCTGGCGGCTCTTTTCAACATGTACTCGGTCATTGCCCAGGTGAAGATTTCCGCGGAGATCCAGTACAGCCGTTTCCTGGACCTCTATCTGTTTATCGCGGGCATCGAGTTCCTGCTTCTCATGTTTATCATGCCGGCCATCACCTCCAGCAGCATCAGCGGCGAGCGGGAGAGGCAGACGCTGGATCTGATGCTGACGACGATGATGACGCCGGGGCAGATCGTGCTGGGAAAGCTGTTCTCGGCTTTCCAGACCATGGCGCTGCTCATCGTGTCCAGCCTCCCCATCATCTCCATGGTGTTTGTGTACGGCGGCGTCAGTCTTAAGGATCTGGGGATGCTGGTCATCTGCTACGCGGCGGTGGCGCTGTTCGCCGGCAGTCTGGGACTCTGCTTTTCGTCCCTGTTTAAGCGCTCTACGCTGGCGACGGTGTGCACCTACGGCGCGCTGGTCGCGGTGGCGGCCGGGACGTATTTTATCAACACCTTTGTCTACGGCATCTCCCAGATGAATGTGGGAAGCTCGCTAAATGCCATCGGCAGCGTGGCCAGGCAGGCCAGCTCCGGCGGCTTTGTGTATCTGCTTCTCCTGAATCCGATGGTGACATTTTACAGCGTGGTAAACGGACAGACCGGCGGCGGCCAGATCATCGACCAGATGACAAAATGGTTTGGCGCGAACCAGCAGGAGCTTCTCATGGAGCACTGGGCGCTCATAAGCATTGCGGTGCAGGTGCTGGCGGCCTGCGTCCTTCTGTGGATCGCGGTCCGGGCCGTGGATCCCATCAGAAAGACAGGAAGGGGAAAACGATGACGGATGGACTTGTAATAGGAAGCCACTTATCCTCCTCGAAGGGATATCTGGCCATGGGAAAGACGGCGCGGGAGATCGGGGCGAACACGTTCCAGTTCTTCACGCGAAATCCCAGGGGAGGAAGGGCGAAGGAGATCGATGCGGACGATGTGGCTGCGTTCCATGCGTTCGCGAAGGAGAACGGGATCGGGCGGATTCTGGCCCATGCGCCCTACACCTTAAACGCCTGCTCCGCCGATGGGCGGGTGCGGGAGTTCGCCATGGAGACCATGGCGGACGATTTGAAGCGGATGGAGTGGACGCCGGGAAACTGCTATAACTTCCACCCGGGGAGCCATGTGGGCCAGGGGATGGAGACGGGAATCGGGCTGATTGCCGCGCAGCTGAACGCGCTGATCACGCCGGAGCAGACCACCACGGTGCTCCTTGAGACCATGGCCGGCAAGGGCAGCGAGGTCGGCGGCCGGTTCGAGGAGCTCAGGGAGATCATCGACCGGGTGGATCCCGGAATCCGGGATCACGTGGGCGTCTGCCTGGACACCTGCCACGTGTGGGACGGCGGCTACGACATCGTGGGAAACTTAGATGGCGTGCTGGACGAGTTCGACCGGACCATCGGGCTTTGCCGGCTCAAAGCCATCCACTTAAACGACAGCCAGAACGACCGCGGCGCCCGCAAGGACCGCCACGCCCGCATCGGCGAGGGGCATATCGGGACGGAGGCCATGGGCCGGATCATCAACCATCCGGCGCTGCGTGATCTGCCGTTTTACCTGGAGACGCCCAACGAGCTGGATGGGTATGCGCGGGAGATTGCGCTTCTGCACAATCTTAGAATGCTTTAAGAAAGTTTATATTTTTTTTAGTCCGGGGACAAAAATTATTCACATTCTTTTCAAATTCCTGTCACAATTTCTAAGTATACTAAAAAACGTAATAAACATTAAACTTTTTCATACCTTTGGCCGGTGAGATCCCCCATCTCACTGGCCTCCTCCTTTTTTCTTTGTCTTGGGTCTCCTGGTTTTCCCCTTTGGCTGCGTTTGCTTTTCGAGACGCATGATATATAATACAGGCAACTTACTTTTGAATATTGACTCGTAGTTTGATGGGACAGAATATAACTTGCTTGAAAGGAGAAACGTGTCATGAATATTCCTGCGAATGTTGGTTTTGCTGATGCAATTTGGGAGTACCGCGTCTGTACGAACGAAGTTTTTTATCATTTTGATTCCATAACGCCAGAATGCTGCGGCCGTTGGATGCCTTATGATGCGATTGAACGTCAATATCAGGAAAACCGTATTTTTGCGCCGGATCTTGAGATCTGGGGACACTCCCTCACGGCCGGAGCGCTCCGGCATTTTGCCGGCGGGGAAAGGCAGAATAAGCGTTTCTACATACGGTTTTGCAGCGGCGAAAAGAAGGCAGTCTGGCATGAGATCGCTCTCCAGAAAGCCGGGGAAGACCGCCTGTTTCTCTCCATCCGGAAGGTTCCCGGGCTCCAGCAGATCTGCGCCATCGCAAGTGCCGCCATACCAGAGCTCGATTATGTATGCCGCATCGACGTAAGCGATGGGAGCTACGTGCTGTATAGCTTCGCTGGGAACAGGGAGACGGCTTTTCCGGGAAAAGCGGGAAACTATGAGCAGAATATGAGAAGGTTCCATCAGCTGTATGCGCTCCCCGGAGAGGCGGACAGCCTTACCGGGCAGATGTGCCTGGAGCAGGTGCAGAGGGAGCTGGAGCGGGACGGTGAGTATATCCTTTACACCACGATGCGGGACGAGGACGGACTATCCTACAAAAAGCTGCGCTTTTGTTACGAGGATGAGGAAAAGAGCTGTATTCTTCTGTCGCGGACGGATGTCAGCGCGATGATAGGCGGGAAGGAGCTCTCTGAACATACGCTGGCGAAGCAGCTGGCATATCTGGATAATATGCCGGTGGCCTTCTGCTCGATCAAGGTTCTGCTGGATGATGAGGGAAAGCCTTATGATTTCCAGTTTACCTACTGCAACCATGCCCATGAAAAGCTGGAGAACACCGATGCGGGGGAACTGCTGGGGAAAAATTTCTATGAATATTTCGAGAACACGGACCCCAAGTGGCTGAAGTATTATTACGAAACGGCATACCAGGGAATCCCTCATATCATCCGCAGCTACAGTCCGGAAATCCAGAAGTATCTGTGCATCTACACCTTCCGTTCGGAGTATGGCCACTGTGAATGCGTGCTGCTGGATGAGTCAGAGCAGCATTTTCTGATCCAGGAGCTGGAGCACAGCCGGGAAACGATGAAGAACATTCTGGAAATTACCACGGTACAGGTCTTCCAGTATCTGCCGGAGCGGGGTGAGGTGATTTTTGAGAGCCGGGAGAACAGCGCACAGCGGGTTGTGAGTGAGGAGACCCTGTACCAACGATTGGGGGAGAATGAACTGCTGCACCCCGGCAGCCAGGAGGTTTTAAAGAGGGGATTCCAGAAGATGAAGGAGGGGGATCACACCACCTCCATGATTGTGCAGAGCAGGAATAACAGGGACATGCCGTGGGAGTGGCTGCGGGTAACCATGTTCGATTTCCAGGACAAGTATGCCCATGAGCGGAAGATTTTCGGTTTCATGCAGAATATTGATGAGTTCAAAGCGCGGGAGGAAGAGCTCCGCAGGAAGGCGGAGCTGGATTCCTTGACCAGGGTGCTCAACTCGGGAACGGGGAAACTCCGCATTTCCAGGCGGCTGGAAAACCGGCTGGACACGGAACAGTCTTATTATATCATGTTTGTGATGGATCTGGACAACTTTAAGTCGGTCAACGATACACACGGGCATATGGCAGGAGATAAGGCCCTAGTAGACTTCTCCCGGATCCTGCGCCGGATTTTCCGGGGAGAGGATATCATTTACCGGCTGGGAGGGGATGAGTTTGTGGTGTTTGTGGACAAATCCCCCGACGCGGAGCAGAGCGTCTGTGCGATGATGCAGCGGCTGATGGATCATGTAGAAAGGGCGCAGGCAGAATCTCCCTTCCTTGGGTGCAGCGTGGGGGCTTTCGTGAGCAACCGGCCGCACTCGTTTGAAGAATGTTATCAGATGGCTGATCAGGCATTGTATAAAGTGAAACATAGCGGGAAGGGACGTTTCCACATTGAGTTTGATGTGCAGGAATATGAAGAGTAGTTTTTCCTGTCTGACAGGCCCCTCCCGGAACATTTCTCCCACACCTACATATTAAATAATAAAGCGATATTTGCGTGGTGCGAAACGAATATGGTTATGCCATTGTATCAGATAGAGCCCGGCGAGCGGGCGGTTGTGGAATGGATGGACGACGAGCATGAGATGGCCCTGCGGCTTAAGGAGCTGGGGTTTGTGAGCGGGGAGCGCCTGACCTGCGTGCTTAAAAGACGGAGCGGGGAGATTGCGGCCTATCTGGTCCGCAACGCGGTGATTGCCCTGCGCAGAGAGGACGCGCGGGCGGTGCTGGTCCGGGAAGAGAGGGCAGAGGTGCGAAACGTGCGGAGCCGGGAAGATGTGCCGCGGGAGGCCGTACAATGAGGCGGACGGTGGCGCTGGCGGGAAACCCCAATGTGGGAAAGAGCACGGTCTTCAACGGCCTGACCGGCAAGCATCAGCACACGGGAAACTGGGTGGGAAAGACGGTGGAGTGCGCCTGGGGAGAGTATGCCTACGGTGGTGTGACCTACAAGGTGATCGATCTGCCGGGAACCTACTCCCTAAACGCCAGGTCCGAGGAGGAGGAGATCGCCAACACCTGCATCTGCTCCGACGAGCCGGAGCTTCTGGTGGTGATCTGCGACGCCACCTGCCTGGAGCGGGGACTCTACCTGCTGCAGCAGATCGAGGAGAAGGCCGCCTGTCCGCTGGTGCTCTGCGTGAACCTCTGCGACGAGGCGGAGAAGAAGGGGATCTGCATCGATTTCACCCTGCTGGAGCAGATGATCGGCCTGCCGGTGGTTCCCATGGTGGCGCGCAGGAAAAAGCGCCTGGAGGAGCTTAAAAAAGTGGTCTGGTGGGAGCTGGACGGCAGAACGGGAGAGAAAGAAGCAGAAGCGGAGGAAGAGCCGCCGGCTCCCGATTTCAAAATATTCTGTCCCCGCTGGGTTTCCACGTCGGCGGTGACATATAAAAAGAAGGACTACCGCAGGGCCCAGGAGCGGGCCGACCGGTTTCTCACAGGATCCTGGACCGGGACGGCAGTGATGCTCCTTCTTCTGGCCGCCGTGTTCTGGCTGACCATCACCGGGGCCAATTACCCGTCGTCCTGGCTGTGGGACCGGCTGTTCGCAGTCGAGACGTTTTTGGCGGAAGGTTTTTTCAGAATGGGTGCGCCCGGCTGGCTCATAAGCGCGGCGGTGTACGGCGTTTACCGGGTGGTGGCCTGGGTCGTCTCGGTGATGCTGCCGCCCATGGCCATCTTTTTCCCGCTGTTTACGCTGTTTGAGGATCTGGGATACCTCCCGCGGGTGGCGTTCAACATGGACGGCGCGTTCAAAAAATGCCGTGCCTGCGGAAAACAGTGCCTAACCATGTGCGTAGGCATTACCTCAAAAACTGTAAATTTTTTCCTAATATATCCGAAGTCTGAAAAATTTCCTTTGGGAATCTTCCACGAATTTACATAAATTATGTTGACTTTGCCCGCCGGGGTCTTTATAATGACGGAAACCCGAAGTTGTTAACGCAAGGCGGCTTTGTCCGTCGGCAGTACAGACCGTACAAGGAGGTTAAAGCATATGGTTCAGGATAAATTTATAAATTTCAAGATGGATAAGACCAAGCACATCGCCCTCGTGGCGCACGACGGAAAGAAGAAAGAGCTGGTGGAGTGGTGTGACAAAAACAAGGAGGTGCTTAAAAACCACTTCCTCTGCGGCACCGGCACCACGGCGCGGCTGATTTCCGACCGCACCGGTCTGCCTGTGAAGGGCTATAACAGCGGCCCCTTAGGCGGCGACCAGCAGATCGGCTCCAGAATCGTCGAGGGAGCCATCGACTTCCTCATTTTCCTGTGGGATCCGCTGGAGTCCCAGCCCCACGACCCGGATGTGAAGGCGCTTCTGCGTATTGCGGTGGTGTACGACATTCCGGTGGCCAACAACCTGGCGACCGCGGATTTCCTCTTAAATTCCAGCTACATGAGCGGCGAGTACGAGAGAACCGTGGAAAATTTCAACGTGACGATCCAGGAACGCGTCCAGAAATTAAAATAAAGGGTGCGCGAAGAAACTGACAGGAAAACGCCCGGCGCCGCATAGACTGTAAAAAAACGGTGAATCCGACGGTATGGGCAATATGAAATACAGGGCCGCGCTCTACATGCGGCTCTCAAAGGACGACGGCGGAGCCGAGAGCTCCAGCATCCAATCACAGAGAAGCCTGCTCCTCTCCTATGCGGGGGAGCATGGCTTCCCTGTCTATAACGAGTATGTGGACGACGGCTGGTCGGGGACAAACTTTGACCGGCCCGAATTTTTGCACATGCTCTCTGACATCGAGGCCGGACAGGTGAACCTGGTCCTGGTGAAGGATCTGTCCCGCCTGGGCCGCGATTACATCGGAACCGGCCGCTACACGGAAATCTACTTCCCCTCAAAAGGCGTCCGCTGCATCGCCGTCAACGACGGCTATGATTCTCTGGGCGGCGATTCTGACTTAATTCCCTTTAAACACGTGATGAATGAGATGTACGCCAGGGACATTTCCCGGAAAATACGCTCGGCGCTGGCGGTGCGCATGGGCGCGGGCGTCTATATCGGCAATTTCGCGCCCTATGGATATCAGAAAGACCCGGCGCGGCGCGGGCGCCTTGAGCCGGATCCCGAGGCCGCAGCGGTGGTGCAAAGGATTTTTGACGCCGCGGCGGTGGAGGCGGATTTCACTCCGCGGGCCATGGCGGAGAGGCTGAATGCCGAGGGGATTCTGCCTCCTGCCCTCTACCGCTGCCAGAAGCATCCAGGGCTAAAACCGGAGAACTGCACGCGGGCGGGGAAATGGACCGCCAACGCCATCGTGAAGCTGATTCACAACCCGGTCTACCTGGGGCATCTGGTGCAGGGGAAAACCCGGAAGGTCTCCTTTCGCAGCGGCCCGGTTCCCGTGAGAGAGCCGGGGGACTACATTGTGGCGCGGGATACCCATGAGGCCCTGGTAACGCCGGAGATTTTCTGCGTCGCGGAGCGGCGGATTTCCCGAAAGCCGGGGAAGCTGTCGGCGGCGGTGTTTCGGGAGCGGGCGGCTGAGGAGACTGGGGAGCACTGCGCCGCGCAAAATGCCCACGCATGGCTATGGGCATCGGATGCAACGCCGCCGGCGTCACGGGATGCCGGATCATCGACTCGCCGAGGGAGCGGCTCATCGCCATTTTAACCAACTCCCTGGTTCCCTGCAACGGCCGTTTTCCGACGCTCATCATGCTCATCACCCTGTTTTTCATGGGTTTTGGGGGCGGCGGCGCGGCGGGCTCCATCGCTACGGCACTCATTTTAACAGGCTTTATTCTGGCCGGGATTCTGGCCACGCTGGGGGCGTCCTGGCTTCTCTCGCGGACACTTTTGAAGGGCGTGCCGTCCTCGTTCACGCTGGAGCTGCCCCCCTACCGCCGTCCGCAGGTGGGGAAAGTCATCGTCCGCTCCATCTGTGACCGGACGCTGTTTGTCCTGGCCCGCGCCGTGGCGGTGGCCGCCCCGGCGGGGCTGGTGATCTGGTTCATGGCCAATGTGCCGGTGGGAGGCGGCTCGCTCCTCACGGCCTGCGCCGGCGTCCTCGACCCGGCCGGACGGCTCATGGGGCTCGACGGGATCATTCTCATGGCGTTTATCCTGGGATTTCCCGCCAACGAGATCGTGGTTCCGATTATCCTCATGGCCTATCTCCAGACCGGTGTGCTGGTGGAGATGGAGGACCAGGCGGCGCTATTTAACCTGCTTGCCGCCCACGGCTGGACCGTGAAAACGGCGCTCTCCATGGCGATTTTCTGCCTGTTCCACTGGCCCTGCTCCACCACCTGCCTGACCATAAAAAAAGAGACGGGAAGCCTCAAATGGACAGCCGTGGCGGTGGCGATCCCTACGGTGCTGGGGGCGGCGCTTTGTGTGATTAATAATTGGGTGTGGTCGGTTTTGTAGCTTTTTGTTTGACATCATCCAGGTGATGATATATAATTCATTTCACTAGAGGAATATCGGCCGGCGTTCAGTCTGGCTGTCGTAAGTGGATCGTAAAGGCGGCGTCTCATGGCGCTGGAGGCGCTGCTTTTATGGTTTCAGAAATTCTCTTTTTGTTTTTTCTTTATAGTTTTCTTAATTAATTTCCCTGTAGTATAAAAATATTGGACAAGAATGATAAAAAAAGAACAGATTAAAGAATACGAAGAACAAAGGCTGGGCCGCAATAAAGATACGAAGGTTAATTTGACCTACATAAATAGCGGAAAATATAGAAAAAAATTCAATTATATATCCAATAACACCAAATTGAGCAGAATGTTGTATCAGATTGCCAAGAAATCTTTGATACATCGTTCGGGGACAAAATATGAAGATATGTATTGGATTGATTTAGACAGGCTTGCTATCATTGCAAGAGAAACAGATGCGTTGTGCGAAAAGAAAATAACATATTCAGCTTCGACTGAAAAAAAGATTAAACAATATAAGAATCTTCTTACGCTTCACACACATCCTGATAGTTTTCCGCCAAGCATTGATGATTTAAACAGCAATTTTTATCACAATTATGTAGCGGGGATTGTATTGTGCCATAATGGAAAGATCTATATGTATTCTGCGAATGAGGAAATTAACAAAAATTATTATGAATTGCTGGTTGAATCATATATCAAAAATGGATATAATGAAGACAGAGCACAAGTATTAGCCTTATCTGAAATTCAAATGAATTTTGATATCGATTTTAAGGAAGTGATAGCAGAATGATGAAAATATATGAAAATGACGACCTCGTAATTTCTCCAAAATATAAGGCAATGTCAATTTCCGAACTCGAGGAAGAGAAAGACAGATTACTGCGGGTGCTTCGTGCATCCGACAGACCAAAGAAAAAAATAGGAAAGAATAAAAACAATATAATTTTCAGGTTCTAGATCATAAACAAACCGCAAAAGCAGCGCCCTGCATTATCGGCATTAGCGCTGCTTTTCTATGCTCCTCACATTCTTCTGCTGTATATCCTCATCTACAAATTTTAAATTTTGATTAGCCTAAAGATTTCAGACCATGCCTGTATTTCTGCATTTCTTCTTCACCTACCGTATCGAGAATATTTTGCAGCTCACTGAGGATAGAATTTCTATCTCTGGGAAGATAGGCGGCAGTGGGATAAAAGTTGGACACACTGTCTGCAAATACATGGACTCTGAGCTGTAAGTGCCTGATGAATGTCTGCAATTCTTCAATGCGTTCTCTTTCTGCAGCAGGAATAAATCGTCCCTGTTCGGCCAACGCATATAATTCTGTATTTTCAAACAGGGTCAGAGAGTCCACAGAAATAAAACGCGGATGAACTTTGCTGAAAACTTTGGCGCTGATCTATAATATCTTTTGCAGTATACCCCTTGTTTGCAAGCCGCAGTGTGTAATCGTCGCCTGTTTCTGTGCCGATGCTCAGACCGTTGATCCCCAGGTTCCGCAGCCGTTTTAACTGCCAGACCTTTTTGGGTTTTATATCCCGGATACTCGCAAACATGGCCATGGTCTGACATTCTGGAAGATAGTCATATACGGCCAGAGCACGTTCCCTTAGTTTTTCATAGCTCATGGCAAACGGATTTGCCCCTGTCCAGAAAATCCGCCTTGCATAGGGCTGATAAGAAGCCAGTTCCGCTAAATCCTCCCGCCACTCTTCCATAGGAGACATGCGGAAGGACTCATTTTTGTATAGATTGCAGAACGTGCACCTGTTATGCGTACAGCCTGCCGTTGCCTGTATAATAAATGATTCTGCCTCATAGGGCGGCCGCCATGTTCTGCCTGTAAAGTGCATAGAACCCCCTCTATAAATGGCGCAGATTTGATCTGTAGTTCCGAAGTTCTTCTTCATCTGCGCGTTTGATGATTGTATCCAGAACAGATACAACCTTTATCTTGTCCTCAGGGAAAGTTCCCTGTATTGGAATGGCATTGGAAGCGCCGCTGGCAGCGAACCATACGGGAATGTTCAGGCTGTCTGCAAGCGTCCGCAATTCCCTGTATTTTTCAATTTCTGTCTCTTCCTGCCAACGGCCTGCTTTTATTTCTTTATACAGCTCTGAGTTAGGGAAAACAGTAAGCATGCTTGCCCCGATCATCTGCGGATTGAGCTGGTTGCAGATGTTTGCTGTATCTATCGCCCCTTTTTCCCCTCTTCCCCGCCCGGAAATGCCTGTAAGATAAAAGAAATTATAACGAATCCCCGCATGATCGAATCGTCTGCACTGGACAATAATATCTTCCGCCTGATATCCTTTGTTCATAAACGTCAGTGCGTCATTGTCGCCTGTTTCTATTCCGATGGTTATGCTGTCATACCCGGCTTCGCGGAGTGCAGCCAGTTCCTCATCGCTTTTTATGGTAATATCCGTTATCCTTGCGAAGCAGCCAATCGACTGATTGGTGGGAAAATACTTCTGTATGAGAGAAGCTATTTCCAATAGGCGGCTGGATTTGAGCACAAGCGGATTTGCACCAACTAAAAAGGTTCTTGATATTTTCCTTCCCCATAATTTGCAATGACGCTGTGCTTCCTTTAAATCTTCCTCAATGTCCTCTAAAGGCGACAGTCTGAATTTGAATGGCAGGTCATCATAAAGTGTACAAAACTTACATTTGTGATGCGTGCATCCGGCGGTTGCTTCAATAAGCAGTGATGACGCTTCATAAGGCGGCCGCCAGACGGTTCCCGTGTAGTGCATTTTTAGCGCTCCTTTCTTAATTTCTGACACTCATTATATCTTTGTACGATGATTTTACAAGTACTGTACTTTTTTGTAGTACATTTAAAAAATATACCTTGTTTTTCGACTGGCCATTTCTTATAATACAAAAAAAGGAGTGGGGCAGGGATGAAAAAAACAGAGCAGTCCATACAGAGATGTGTCACCATATCAACGGTTCAAAAGTTATTGGGCGGTAAATGGAAAATAGAGATTCTTTACTATATTGGAATACAGGACATTCACAGATTTGGCGAGCTTCGCCGCCACATAGGCGATATAACAGAGTCATCTCTGACAAAACAGCTTCGTGAATTGGAAGCCGACGGGTTTATTAACCGGCATGATTTTAAAGAAGTGCCCCCGCATGTAGAATATACGCTTACAGCATTGGGGGAGAGCTTTATGTCAGTGCTGGAAGTCATTAAGCAGTGGGGGGATATGAATTTAAAATAAAAGGCCGCAGGACAATTTCGACAAACCCTTATACCAGTATCCTTTGTCATAATACTTTGGCTGTGTTCCTCTGGAGCTTCCCTGTACCATCACAAGCGCTTCCGGGGATAATCTGTAGTCTAACATCTGACCCTCACATCCTTCCACTGTATATCCTCGTCCTCAAAACGGATCCAGAAAAAATCTTCATAGGTCACGCCGTGGGAGATCCGGCACCATTTCCACGGATTGTTTTCCGAAAGCCCCGCCCGTTATTTCCTTGACGCCCTCCCCAAAAAGACTTACAATAATGAAACGCACTTTGTAATCCGGAGGAAACACACCATGGAAAATGATTATCTGATTCAGCGAAAGCCCATGAACGCCCTGTTCATTTTCGCCCTTCCCATCATCGTCGGCAATTTATTCCAGCAGTTCTACACCATGGCCGACTCGGCCATCGTGGGCCGGTTTGTGGGGGAGCAGGCGCTGGCGGCAGTGGGGGCGTCCTACGCGCTGACCAATATATTTATTTGTGTCGCCATCGGCGGCGGAATCGGAGCGTCGGTCATCGTCAGCCGTTACTTTGGTGCCGGCGAGTACGGGCGGATGAAGCTGGCGGTCTACACGGCGCTTTTAGCGTTCCTCGGCGTCAGCGTGGCGCTGGGCGGCGTGGGGCTTGTGCTCAGCAGGGAGATCATGATTCTTTTAAATACGCCTGCCGATGTGCTTGACATGGCGGCGGAATATCTGGGGATCTATTTCCTGGGACTGCCGTTCCTCTTTATGTATAATATCCTGTCGTCCATGTTCAACGCGCTGGGAAAATCCAGGATTCCGCTCTATTTTCTCATATTTTCGTCGGTGTTCAACGTGGTGCTGGACGTGATTCTGGTGACCAGGTTCCAGATGGGCGTGGCCGGCGTGGCCTGGGCGACGCTGATCGCACAGGGGATCTCCGCGGTGCTCTCGTTTTTCGTGTTCCTGCGGGCGCTTGGAAAGCTGGATGGGGCGCGCACCGGCCTGTTTGACCGGACGGAGCTTTCGGACATGACGCGCATCGCCCTGCCGTCCATCCTGCAGCAGTCCACGGTCTCCATCGGCATGATGCTGGTGCAGTCGGTGGTCAATGGCTTCGGCTCCGAGGCGCTGGCCGGCTTCTCCGCCGCCATGCGCATCGAGTCCATCTGCGTGGTTCCCATGACGGGCATCGGAAATGCGGTGTCCTCCTACACCGCCCAGAATATGGGCGCGCGCAGAAACGACCGTGTGATTCTGGGATATCACGCGGCCAACAAACTGGTCGCCGCCTGCGCCGTCATCATCTGCGTGGCGCTGGAGCTTTTTCACCATCCGATTATCCGTCTGTTTCTTGGGGAAAACGGCACTGCGACTGCAGTGGCCACCGGGGAGGGATTTCTGATATTTATGGGCTGGTTCTTCTGCCTCATAGGATTTAAGATGGCGGTGGACGGCCTTCTGCGAGGCGCCGGAGACATGAAAATGTTTACCATCGCCAATCTGGTGAATTTAAGTATCCGGGTGATTCTCGCCGTCACCCTGGCGCCCCGCTTCGGCATCGCCTGGGTGTGGTACGCGGTGCCGGTGGGCTGGTTTGCCAACTGGGTGATTTCCTATTCACATTACCGGACGGGAAAATGGAAAACGATGCGGGTCAATGGATAACCGCAAGCATGAGAGGGATCGTGGCCACGGACAGAAGCGTGGAGACCGCGGTCCCTTTTGCGCTTAAGCCCACGTCGCCGCCGTACTCGGAGCACAGCATGGTCACGTTGCTGGCCACGGGGAGGCCCATGATGATCGCGGAGATCTTCACCACCATGGTGGGGCCGAAGAGCGCACACAGGCCGAAGTAGATGGCAAATGGATAGACGATCAGCCGTAGGGCGGACATGATGTAGAGCCGGGAATCTCTGAAACAGGCTTTTAAATCCAGCTCCGCCAGCTGGGAGCCGATGACCGCCATGGCCAGGGGCGTGGTCACATTTCCCATGGCCGCTGTCATGTCGATGACGGCGGCGGGAAGGTGAATCTTTGCGAACGCGATAACCAGCGCCAGCAGCGCGGAGAGGACACCCGGCGTGCAGATGTTTTTCACCATGTCCTTCAGATTTTTCGGGCGGCCCTGCAGGATGATGACGCCCAGCGTGAACACGTGGACGTTAAAAATCATCATGTAGATGGCCACATAGAAAATGTATTCCTGGCCGTAGACGCTCTGGATCAGCGGCAGGCCCATGAAGCCTAAATTGCTGTAGTTTAACATCAGCTGGTAGGTCTTTTCCAGATGGAAGATTCTTGTGAATATAAGGCTCATGACGGGCATGGCGGCGAAGAGAATCAATGCCGCGTACACCACCGACAGAATTTCGGAGGTGTTCTCAATGTGCTGGCTCATGGCCGCGGAGAGGATGGAGGCGGGCAGCGTGACCTTCACGATAAAGCTGGAAAACCGCGCGTTTGCCACGGCGTCGATGGCGCCTGCTTTGTTGGCGATGTAGCCCACGGCCATTAGGCCGAAGAGCAGGATCATCTGGTTGAGTACGTTACTGTCCATTTGGCTACTTCCTTAGAACTTTAATCTTTTGCATTCTTTTAACATTCACTATAACATATTTCCACCGCCTGCTCAAGCTCCACCGACAGCGTGCCCATGCCGTTGGCATCGGCGGCTTCCGCGTCTGCTCCATTCACAAACTCCACCCGGCAGCTCCCGGCCAGCACGTGGACGCCGGCCTCCTGTGCCTCTTTAAGTGCCCGGGCAAATTCCGGATGCATCCCGGCGTTGGGGGTGAAGCCCCGCACGCCCTCGTGCTGGATCACAAACAGCACAAATGCCTCGCAGCCGTTCTCCCGCGCCCGGATCAGCTCACGCAGATGCTTCACGCCCCGCTCGGTGGGCGCGTCCGGGAACATGGCGATGCCGTCCCGCTCCAGCGTGACGCCCTTCACCTCCATGAACGCCGGCGTATCCTCTAGAGAAAATGCCAGGTCAAAGCGGGAATTTCCGTAGGTGACTTCGCGCCGGATATTGGTAATTTCCGGGAACTGCCCGCCAGCGGCCTCCGCGCCCTGCCCGCCGGTAATCTCCGGCAGCATCCGCCCGAAAATCCGGGAAAATCCGCCGCCGGCCAGGCACTCCTCTGCGATCCGGTTGGGAGACTGGGAGTCGATATTTACCAGAATTTCCCTCCCTTCCCCCAGCGCATTCTCTTTATACACGCCCACCAGGGAATACTGCGTCTTTCTCCCGGCGGCCTTCGCATCCGGGTGGTATTCCAGCAGCACACGGCGTCCGGGGAGAAGAAGCTCCCCCAGCCGTCCCGTATTTTTCACATGGCAGACCACCTCGCGCGGATGGGGGCCGTCCGGGGCCGTTGCCGTTTCGCCTGCGTCCGTCTGCCCCGTATACCCCGCCGGCCCCGCATGACCGGATTCTGCATTCCCAGGTTTTGTCTCCCCAAGGAGAACATATGCCAGAAACCGGTTCGGCCTTCTTAAAAACGTCCCGGTCACGATATTCTCATACCTCATAATTCACGTCCTTTCCTGTTGCGCCCGTTCTGAAAGTATGTTACAATTTTTAGCTAGATAAAACAAGCAGAAATTACTCCAAAATTCATATGGAAGCGAGGAAAAAGCGATGGATATACGATACAGAAGCACCAGAGGAGACAGTGAGCAGGTGACCGCGTCCCAGGCGATCCTTAAGGGGCTTGCGAAGGACGGCGGACTCTACATGCCCGAGACCATCCCGCAGCTTGAGAAATCTTTAAAAGAGATGGCCTCCTTAACCTACCAGGAGACGGCATACGAGGTGATGAAGCTGTTTCTCACCGATTTCACGGAGGAGGAGCTTAAGGGCTGCATCGGCAGGGCCTACGATGAGAAATTCGACACGGAGGAGATCGCGCCCCTGGTGAAGGCCGACGGCGCGTACTATTTAGAGCTGTTCCACGGCAGCACCATCGCCTTCAAGGACATGGCGCTTTCCATCCTGCCGCATCTGATGACCGTGTCCGCGAAGAAAAATCACGCGGAGCACGACATCGTCATCCTGACGGCCACCTCCGGCGACACCGGCAAGGCGGCCATGGCCGGGTTTGCGGACGTGCCGGGAACCCGCATCATCGTGTTCTATCCCAAGGGAGGCGTCAGCCAGGTGCAGGAGCTGCAGATGGTGACCCAGAAGGGGAACAACACGAACGTAGTGGCTATCCACGGCAATTTCGACGACGCCCAGAGCGGAGTCAAGGCCATTTTCGGGGACCGGGAGTTCGCGAAGGAGGTGGAGGCCATGGGATATCAGTTCTCGTCCGCCAACTCCATCAACATCGGACGCCTGGTGCCGCAGATCGTCTACTACGTGTATGCATACGCGAAGCTTCTGGAGAACGGCGAGATCCAGGAGGGCGAGCAGATCAACGTGACCGTCCCCACCGGAAACTTCGGCAATATCCTGGCGGCCTACTTTGCGAAGCAGATGGGGCTCCCCATCGACAAGCTCATCTGCGCTTCCAATGACAATAAGGTACTCTACGATTTCTTCAAGACCGGCGTGTATGACAGAAGAAGGGAGTTTATTCTGACGAACTCCCCGTCCATGGACATTCTGATCTCCAGCAACTTAGAGCGCCTCATTTATCTGAGCACCGGCTGCGACGGAGAGAAGACCGGACGGCTGATGAAGGATCTGGCGGAGAAAGGCATGTATGAGATCACCGGCGACATGAAGGAGCGGATGGCGGACTTCGTGGGAGGCTTTGCCACCCAGGAGGAGAACGGCGCGGAGATTAAGAAGGTCTACGAGGATACCGGCTATGTCATCGACACCCACACCGGCGTGGCCTCCTGTGTATACAGAAATTACGCGAAGACCACCGGCGACACGAAGAAGACGGTCATCGCGTCCACAGCCAGCCCCTACAAGTTCTCCCGCAGCGTGGTGGAGGCCATCGAGGGACCGGGAAACTCCGACGACGAGTTTACATATATCGACCGTCTGAATGTCATTTCCGGCGTGGCTCTGCCCCAGGCGGTGGAGGAGATTAAGAGCGCTCCGGTCCGCCACCATATGGAGTGTGAGAAGGACGGCATGAAGGAGACCGTGAGAGGGATTTTGTCTGGAAAATAACTTTCCAAATTCTGGCGGATAGTATATAATGAAAGAAAAACAAGCAGGAGGTTTGTCAATATGTTAGTTTCAGCGAAAGAAATGCTCGAGAAAGCACGTGACGGCAAATATGCAGTAGGTCAGTTCAACATCAACAACCTTGAGTGGACCAAGTCCATTCTTCTGACTGCTGAGGAGATGAAGTCCCCGGTGATTCTCGGTGTGTCCGAGGGCGCAGGCAAGTACATGGCAGGCTATAAGACGGTTGTGGGCATGGTGAACGGCATGCTCGAGGAGCTTAAGATTACGGTTCCGGTTGCCCTTCATCTGGACCACGGCACCTACGAGGGATGCTTAAAGTGCATCGAGGCAGGATTTTCCTCCATCATGTTCGACGGCTCCCACTACCCCATCGAGGAGAATGTGGAGAAGACCAAAGAGTTAGTTAAAATCTGCGCGGAGAAGGGCATGTCCCTGGAGGCTGAGGTCGGCTCCATCGGCGGCGAGGAAGACGGCGTTGTCGGTATGGGCGAGTGCGCAGACCCGAACGAGTGCAAGCAGGTGGCGGATCTCGGCGTGACCATGCTGGCCGCAGGTATCGGCAACATCCACGGCAAATATCCGGCGAACTGGCCGGGACTCAGCTTCGAGACTCTGGCAGCCATCAAGGAGCAGACCGGCGACATGCCTCTGGTTCTTCACGGCGGCACAGGCATCCCGGAGGATATGATTAAAAAGGCAATTTCCCTCGGCGTTGCGAAGATCAACGTAAACACCGAGTGTCAGCTTTCCTTTGCGGCGGCGACCCGCAAGTACATCGAGGCAGGCAAGGACTTAGAGGGCAAGGGATTTGACCCGCGTAAGCTCCTGGCTCCCGGCGCCGAGGCGATCAAGGCCACTGTGAGAGAGAAGATTGAGCTTTTCGGCTCCGCAGGCAAGGCTTGATCCTGACGTGAAAGCGGCTTAGGACAGATCGGATAGGCGTTCTCTTCACCGGGAACGCCTATATTTCTTGCGCGGCAGCGCGCACGTTTATATTTTATAGTGAAAGGGAATGGCAGATGAGCGAACGTATCGACGTTACAGAGATTTTTGGGAAAAATGTGTTTAACGACTCCGCCATGCGCGAGAAACTCCCAAAAAGCGTTTACAAAAAATTAAAGCAGACCATCGAGGACGGGGCGGAGCTGGATCCGTCCATCGCGGACGTGGTGGCCCACGGGATCAAGGACTGGGCCATCGAGAGGGGCGCGACCCACTACTCCCACTGGTTCCAGCCCATGACGGGAGTCACCGCGGAGAAGCATGATTCCTTTATCTCCGCGCCCACCAGCGACGGCCGCGTGATCATGGAATTTTCCGGAAAGGAGCTCATAAAGGGAGAGTCGGACGCCTCCTCATTTCCGTCCGGCGGCCTGCGCTCCACGTTTGAGGCCAGAGGCTACACCACCTGGGACTGCACCTCGCCGGCGTTCTTAAGAGAGGACAATCTGGGCGTGACGCTCTACATACCGACGGCGTTCTGCTCCTACCGGGGCGAGGCTCTGGACAAAAAGACCCCGCTTCTCAAATCCATGGAGGCCATCAACGAGCAGTCCCTGCGCATCCTGCGCCTGTTCGGCAACACCACGTCGAAGCGCGTGGTTCCCTGCGCAGGTGTGGAGCAGGAGTATTTCCTCATCGACAAGGCAAAATATCTGCAGAGAAAAGATCTGATTTACACGGGGCGCACCCTGTTTGGAGCCATGCCGCCCAAGGGACAGGAGATGGATGACCACTACTTTGGAAGCATCCGCCCCAGGATCGGCGCATTTATGAAGGATGTTAACGAGGAGCTGTGGAAGCTGGGCGTCAGCGCCAAGACGCAGCACAACGAGGTGGCTCCGGCCCAGCACGAGCTGGCTCCCATTTACACCCAGACCAATGTGGCCGTGGATCACAACCAGATGACCATGGAGACACTGAAGCGCACGGCCAGCAAACATAATCTGACCTGCCTGCTGCACGAGAAGCCGTTTGCCGGCGTGAACGGCTCCGGAAAGCACAACAACTGGTCTCTGACCACCAACGACGGCATCAACCTGTTTAACCCCGGCGAGACGCCCCACGAGAACATCCAGTTCCTTCTGGTGCTGGGCTGCGTGATGAAGGCGGTGGACCGCCACGCGGATCTTCTCAGGGAGTCCACGGCGGTTCCCGGCAATGATCTCCGTCTCGGCGCCGCGGAGGCGCCGCCGGCAATCATTTCCATGTTCCTGGGAGAGCAGCTGGAGGACGTGATCGACCAGCTCTGCAGCACGGGCGAGGCGACCCACTCCCCGCAGGGCGGCACCTTTAAGACCGGCGTGGCCAGTCTTCCGGATTTCGCCAAGGACGCCACCGACAGAAACCGCACGTCCCCGTTTGCGTTCACGGGCAACAAGTTCGAGTTCCGAATGGTGGGCTCTTCCGACTCCGTATCTTCGCCCAATGTGGTGTTAAACACCATTCTGGCGGAGGCATTCCGCGAGGCGGCGGACGAGCTGGAGGCGGCTGAGGACTTCGACATGGCCGTGCACAATCTGATCAAGCGGCTGATGGTGGAGCACAGAAGAATCGTGTTCAGCGGCAACGGCTACTCCGAGGAGTGGGTCGTGGAGGCAGAGCGCAGAGGACTTCCCAATCTGAAATCGGTGGTTGATGCGGTGGATTCCCTTGTCACCGATAAGGCGGTGAAATTATTCGAGAGCTTCGGCGTCTACACGAAGGCGGAGCTGGAGTCCCGCGCGGAGATCGAGTACGAGGCGTACAAAAAGACCGTCAACATCGAGGCCAAAACCATGCTGGATATGGCGGGCAAGCAGATCATCCCGGCGGTGGTGCGCTACACCATGCAGCTGGCCCAGTCCATGAACGCGGTGACGGCGGCCTGTCCGGAGGCGGATGTGTCCGTGCAGAAGGAGCTGCTCCTGGAGTGCTCGGATCTGCTCTCCGAGATGAAGCGGGCGCTGGCCGGTCTGGCGGATGTGACGGCGAAGGCTGCGGCCGTGCAGGGCACGAAGGAGTGCGCGTACGCCTATCATGATCTGGTGGTTCCGGCCATGGAGGCGCTCAGACGCCCGGCGGACAGACTGGAGATGCTGGTGGACAAGGAGCTGTGGCCCATGCCCAGCTACGGCGATTTAATATTCGAGGTGTAAGGACCCGGAGGGGGACGAATTATGATATTCATAAAAAATGGACGGGTAATCGATCCTGCGCGCGGCGTGGACCGCGTGGAGGACGTACTGATTGAAGATGGAAAAATCACGGCAACCGGCGAGGCGGCCGGCGTGCGCGCGGAGGCCGCCGGGAAGAGCGGAGCAGATGCGGATGACGCACAGCCGGGCAGGCCGGAGCTCACGGTCATCGACGCGGCCGGCCTGGTGGTTGCGCCCGGTCTCATGGACGTGCACGTGCATTTCCGTGATCCGGGGCTGACCTACAAGGAGGACATCCACACGGGCGCGGAGGCGGCGGCCAAGGGCGGATTCACCACGGTGGTCTGCATGGCCAACACGAAGCCTCCGGTGGACAATGTGGAGACGCTTCGCTACGTCATCGAGGAAGGGAAGAAGACTCCCATCCACGTGCTGTCGGCAGCCACGATCACCAAAGGCATGAAGGGACAGGAGCTGGTGGACATGGATGCCCTGAAGGCGGCCGGGGCCGCCGGCTTCACCGACGACGGCGCGCCGATCATGGACCAGAAGCTTTTGAAGGCGGCCATGGAGAAAGCGGCGGGGCTCAACCTTCCGCTCAGCTTCCACGAGGAGGACCCGTCGTTCATAGAAAATAACGGAATCAACAGGGGCAGGGCGTCCGAGCATCTGGGCATCGGCGGCTCCCCGGCGCTGGCGGAGGACGCGCTGGTGGCCAGGGACTGCATGATCGCCCTTCACACCGGCGCTCCGGTCAACATCCAGCACATAAGCTCCGCCAACGCGGTGGCCATGGTGAAGCTCATCAAGGCGCTGGGGGCCGACGTGACCGCCGAGGTGACGCCCCATCACTTTACGCTCACCGAGGACGCGGTGCTCACCCACGGGGCCATGGCGAAGATGAACCCGCCGCTGCGCACGGAGAAGGACCGCAGGGCTATTCTGGCGGGGCTTAAGGACGGCACCATCGACATGATTGCCACCGACCACGCGCCCCACAGCGAGACGGAGAAATCCGGCCCGGTGGAGAAGACCATGAGCGGCATTATCGGCCTGGAGACGGCGCTGGCGCTGGCGGTGACCAACCTGGTGCGCCCGGGGCATTTAACGCTCCTGCAGCTGATGGAGAAGATGAGCTTAAATCCTGCAAGGCTCTACCGCCTGGCGGATCCGGTGATTGAGGCCGGGGCCGCGGCGGATCTGGTGATCTTCGACCCGGAGGAGGCATGGACCGTGACCGAGGAGGAGCTTCGCTCGAAGTCGAAGAACACCCCGTTCCTGGGGCAGGAGCTTTTCGGGCGGGTGAAATACACCATCTGCGGCGGAAAGGTGGTTTATAAAGACTGATGAAATCTTACCGCACACTGTTTTTTGACATGGACGGCACACTGCTGGATTTTGACCGGGCGGAGGCCGTGGGGATCCGGGAGGTGCTCCGCCGGTATGGACTGCCCGTCACGGACGAGAATGCCGGGCTCTATCACCGGGTCAACGCGAAATGCTGGCAGGAGTTCGAGGAAGGGATTCTGAGCCGGGAGCAGGTGGTCGTCGAGCGGTTTCACCGGTTTTTCGGGTTGAAAGGCATCCAGGCGGACGCCGCGGAGGCGGAGACGCTCTACCGCAGCTTCCTGGACCAGTCGGCGTTTCTGATCGGAGGCGCAAAGGAGCTTCTGGAGGAGCTTAAGGAAACAGGGCGTTTTCAGATGTACGTGGTGACCAACGGAGTGGCGGCCACCCAGAGGAAACGGATCCGGGCCGCCGGCATCTGGGATTACTTTGACGATGTATTTATCTCGGAGGAGCTGGACAGCCAGAAGCCGCAGAAGCTGTTTTTCGACCGCTGTCTGGCGCGGCTGGGAGTCGGAGCGGACGGTGCGGAGGCGTTTTTGCGGACGGCGTTAGTCATCGGCGATTCCCTGACCTCCGACATAAAGGGGGCCTTTAACGCGGGAATCGATTCCTGCTGGTACAATCCGTCCTCGGCGGCGAATGAACGGCAGATTCCGGTTACCTATCAGATAAAGACGCTGGAAGAAATAAAAGAAATTTTATTATAGGAGGATATTACTATGAAAGACAACACATGTGCGTACTGCATGCAGGGAGAACTGGTGGCGAAATTCGGCTACCCCATCTGCCAGATGGATTCCGGCTATCTGTACCTTTTCAAGGAGCAGAGCAAGCGCGGCCGCGTGATCCTGGCCTACAAGGATCATGTGAGCGAGATGGTTGACATCTCCGACGAGGAGAGAAATGCGTTCTTCGCCGATGTGAACAAGGTGGCCAAGGCCCTTCACAAGGTATTCAAGCCCAACAAGGTGAACTACGGCGCCTACGGCGACACCGGCTGTCACCTCCACATGCACCTGGTTCCGAAGTACGAGGGCGGCGACGAGTGGGGCAGCACCTTCCAGATGAATCCGGACAAGATTTATCTGACCGATGAGGAGTATGAGGAGATGGCACAGGCCATCCGCGACGCTCTGTAAAAAAAGACGACCGAGGATTGAGAACATGAGAACATCGCTTGAACGCGGCGCGGGCCTCTTAATGCCCATCTCCAGCCTCCCGTCCCCCTTCGGGATCGGGACGCTGGGGGCCGCCGCCTATGAATTTGTGGACTGGCTGAAAAGGGCCAGGCAGAAATACTGGCAGGTGCTCCCGGTGGGCCCCACCAGCTACGGGGACAGCCCCTACCAGTCGTTTTCCGCGTTTGCGGGGAACCCCTATTTCATCGATCTGGACACCCTGGTGAAGGAGGGACTTCTGACCTACGAGGAGATCAACGCCTGTTACTGGGGGGAGAACCCGTCGAAGGTGGCCTACGACGCCATTTTCTACTACCGGTTCCCGCTTCTGCGGAAAGCGTTTGAGAGGAGCAGCCATAAGGGGACGGAGGCGTTTGAGGACTTCTGCCGGGAAAATGAGAACTGGCTTCCCGACTACAGTCTCTACATGGCCTGCAAGGCCCATTTTGAGCACCGCGAGTGGCTCACATGGGACGAGGATATCCGCTTCAGAAAGCCGGAGGCCGTGAAGAAATACGGGGAAATGCTCGGGGAGGATGTGGAGTTCTGGCAGTTTCTGCAGTACAAATTCTTCGAGCAGTGGAATAAACTGAGGACATACGCCAACGACCAGGGCATCAAAATCATCGGCGACATCCCGATCTACGTGGCCCTGGACAGCGCCGACGTCTGGGTGCACCCGGAGCTTTTCCAGCTGGACGAGGAGAATCTGACGCCGGTCAAAGTGGCAGGAGTGCCGCCGGACGCGTTCTCCGACGACGGGCAGCTCTGGGGCAACCCGCTCTACGACTGGGACCGGCTGGAGGAGACGGACTTCGCGTGGTGGAAAGACCGGATGAAGTCGCTGGCGCGGCTCTACGACATCGTGCGCATCGACCATTTCATCGGTGTGGTGGAATACTACTCGATCCCCTACGGGGCGACGGACGGAAAGACCGGCGAGTGGAGAAAGGGGCCGGGAAAGAAACTGACGGACGCCATCGATTCCGTGGTGGGCGGGACGAAGATCATCGCCGAGGACCTGGGCGTGTTCAATCCCAATGTGAAGAAGCTTCTGGAGGAGACCGGCTACCCGGGCATGAAAATCATCGAGTTCGCCTTCAGCGGCGACCGCTTCAACGAGCATCTGCCGCACATGTACGACCGCAACTGCGTGGTCTACGGCGGAACCCACGACAACGAGACGCTGGCCGGGTATTTTAAGCCCGAGAAGCGGCAGTGGTGGGAGCTGCAGTACATCGCGGACTACCTGGGCGCGGCCCATCAGACCGAGGTGGTGGACAAGGTGTTCCGCACCGCCTACGGCTCCGTGGCCAGCGTGGTCATCTTCCAGGTGCAGGATGTGTTGAAGCTGGACAATGACGCCCGCATGAACACGCCAGGCACCGTGGGAGGCAACTGGCAGTGGCGCATGACGCCGGGCCAGCTGAAAGACCAGCACAGGGACACGCTCTCCTGGCTGGTGGATACCTACGGGCGTTTCTAAAGGTCCGGGTACTCGAAATCATATCTCTCGTAGGCGTTGATGACCGTAGTCCGGCCGCACTGCGAGAGGCGTTTGTACGCGCCTCCATAGCTGGAGTGCACATGGCCGTGGATGAAATACTGCGGCGAATACTGATCGATCAGACGGCGAAAGGCCTGGAATCCCGTGTGGGGCAGGTCCTCGCCGTCGTTCAGTTCAAAGGCCGGGGAGTGGGTCAGCAGGATGTCGAAGCCCCCGGCGCGCCACAGCTTGTACCTGAGCTTTAAGACGCGCAGGTTCATGTCCCACTGGCTGAACTGGTGGGGGCCCGGCTTGTAGCGCATGGATCCGCCCAGCCCCAGGATCCGCACCCCCCGGTAGGTGAAAATCTCATCCTCGATGCAGATGCATCCTTCCGGCGGCTGGTTTTCGTAGCCGGCATCGTGATTTCCGTGGACGTAGAGTACCGGCGCGTGGGTGAAGGTGGCGAGAAATGACAGATACTCCGCCGCCAGGTCCCCGCAGGAGAGGATGAGCTCTACCCCTTCTAATTTCTTTGGTTCAAAATAGTCCCACAGATATTTTGATTCTATGTCAGAGACTGCTAATATCTTCATGGCTTTATCCCCTGTAATTCCATCAGCGGATGCGTGCGCTCCTTGAGCTCCCCGGCGAGGGGAATGCGGCCCTCCACGTTCTCCGCCAGCCAGTTCATGGTGATGATCTCCATGGGGGTCAGCCGGTGACTCTCGTCCTCCTGTACCACGCCGTTCTGGGAGATCAGAACGCCCTCGAAGGGATGGAAGGAGCTGGAGATGAGCCCGCGCCGCAGGTATTCCACCAGCCGTCTGGTGGAGGCGGGAAGGTTCTTCGAGTAGACAGCGTCCACGACGCCGGAGGACATGCCCCACCAGTAGTTGATGGCCTTGCCGCTGTCCGAAAATCCCTGGCTTTTCCAGGAGCCGGATAAAATACTCCGTATGATCTTCTCGTAGAATTTCCCCCAGTGCCACAGCGGCGTCGCCAGGTTCACCGGGCTTTCGCCGCTCACGTTGTAGAGCCCGAACTGCCGGGAGGCGTGGATGGGCGTGATCATGTCCTGGCTGGAGATCAGGGAGATTTTCTTCTCTCTTAAAGAGGCCACCACGTCGTGATCCTTTAAGGACGACCATTCCAGGAAAATCTTCGCCCGCGGGTTGGTGAGCAGCGCTCCCAGCGCGAAGGCGTTGATGTTGGCCGCGGCTCCGTAGATGGGGCAGTCTGCCACGTAGCCGATGCGGCCGTTTTCCGCCATGGCCCCCGCGATGGCTCCGCAGAGGTATTTGGCCTCGTACATCCGGCCGTAGTAGGTGCGCAGGAGCTTGTGGGGGGTGTTGAGGGAGCAGTTTAAAATCTTCATCTCCGGAAATTCCGCAGCGGCCTTCAGACTGGCTCCCAGAAGCTCCGGGCTGGTGGTGAAAATGACCTGGCTTCCCTCGTCCACCGCCCGGCGGATGGCTTCGTCCGCCTGCGCCGGCTCCACGTCCGGAATGGTGGAGGTGACGGTCTCCTCCCGGAACACCTGGTCCAAATGCCTGCGCCCCAGCTCGTGGGCGTAGATCCAGCTGGATTCCTTCTCGTTTCCCGTGTGGATGAACGTGATGCGGAGGCGGCGGGGCGCCGTGGGGATGAGAAGATTCAGAAGATTTTTCTTTTCGCTCTCCGCCGGTTCCATGGACAGCTCTACCTTTGGGTTCGCCGGGTTGATGAGAAGCTCATCCCACAGCTTTCCCAGATCCTCTTTAAGCTCGGGGAGCGTGCGGGTTTTAAAGGTGTCGTAGCCGAAGATGTTCAAGTAAGTTAACAGGGCGTCCCCCTCGGTGATGGGGAGGCGGTCGCCGCCCCGGCTGCGGAACGCCGTCTGGAAGCGGGAGAACGCCGCGTTGAAGTAGGAGCGGGTCTCCTCGTCCCAGGGATTTAAGGTGTCCGCGCTTACCAGGGCGGCCAGCTTTGCAAAACTTCCCTCGCGGCTGAACCATACGCTGTTGGACCCGGACAGGCGGTAAAACTCCATAAATTCATAGTAGATTTTATTTTCAGTCTCCCCGGTCCGTCTGGGAACCATACGCGTGACGATGGCGGGGACGGTGGGGGAGGAGACGTACTTAAGCACGCTGACCCGCTTGTTTCCCTCCATGATGTAGAAACGGTTCATGAACTCGTAGGCGATGACGGGCGTGTGGATCCCCTCGCTTATGTGGGAGTCGTAGAGGGCCGTCCATTTGGCGGAAAACTCCGTCTTAGGCTCCAGAAGCGGCATGAAATTGGGCGCGAAGGCCGTGCGCCGTCCCACACTCTTTGTGCCGGCGATGAGCTCCGTGGGGATCTGCACCAGCCCCAGGTTCACCTCGGAGACGATGTCCACGAAGGAGGTGATCTCGTCCAGCACCTGCAGATAGGGGTATTCCCCGCGGGAAAGGTGCAGGTGATAGTCTTTTCTTCCGGCCTTTAAAGCCTTCATATAATCCTCATGCGGCATATCTGTCCCTCCTTTAAAAATTTTCCATATATGATACTTTAGCATTATAGCAAAAAAAGCTTGCAAAATCAGTAGTTTCCTGTAAAATAAAAAGGATCATTGTGATATTGCGATTTTAGAAAGGTAAGAAGAACATGATAAGCGCAAACGGTGTTACATTACGAGTAGGAAAAAAGGCGTTGTTCGAGGATGTGAACATCAAGTTTACCGAGGGCAACTGCTACGGAATGATTGGCGCCAACGGCGCCGGCAAGTCCACATTTTTGAAAATACTGTCCGGCCAGCTTGAGCCCACCAATGGCGAGGTAGTCATCACTCCGGGCCAGCGTCTGTCGTTTTTGCAGCAGGATCACTTCAAATACGACGAGTTCCCGGTGTTGGACACAGTCATCATGGGAAATGCCAGACTCTATGAGATCATGAAGGAGAAGGACGCCATCTACATGAAGGAGGACTTCAGCGACGAGGACGGCATCCGCGCCGCCGAGCTGGAGGGCGAGTTCGCCACCATGAACGGCTGGGAGGCCGAGTCCGACGCCGCCAACCTGTTAAACGGTCTGGGCATCGAGACGGAGCTGCACTACAAGCTCCTTAAGGATCTGACGGGCGCCCAGAAGGTGAAGGTGCTTTTAGCCCAGGCACTGTTTGGAAATCCCGACATTCTGCTTTTAGACGAGCCCACCAACCACCTGGACCTGGATGCCATCGCGTGGCTGGAGGAATTTTTGATTAACTTTGAGAATACAGTGATAGTGGTATCCCACGACCGGTATTTCCTCAATAAGGTCTGCACCCAGATCGCGGACATCGACTACGGCAAGATCCAGCTCTACGCCGGAAACTACGATTTCTGGTATGAGTCCAGCCAGCTGATGGTGCGCCAGATGAAGGAGGCCAACCGCAAGAAGGAGGAGAAGATCAAGGAGCTGCAGGAGTTCATCCAGCGTTTCTCCGCCAACGCCTCCAAGTCCAGGCAGGCGACCTCCCGTAAGAGGGCTCTGGAGAAGATCCAGCTTGACGACATCAAGCCGTCCAGCCGCAAATACCCCTATATCGACTTCCGCCCGTTCCGCGAGATCGGAAACGAGGTGCTGACTGTCACAAACCTCTCCAAGACCATCGACGGCGTGAAGGTACTGGATAATATTTCCTTCATCTTAAACCGCGAGGACAAGGTGGCCCTGGTCGGCCCCAACGAGCAGGCCAAGACCGTGCTCTTTAAGATTCTTGCCGGCGAGATGGAGCCGGACGAGGGAGATTACAAGTGGGGGCTCACCACCACCCAGGCATATTTCCCCAAGGACAACAGCGCGGAGTTTGACAACGACGACACCATCGTGGACTGGCTGACCCAGTATTCCCCGGAGAAGGATGTGACCTATGTCCGCGGGTTCCTGGGCAGAATGCTCTTTGCCGGCGAGGACGGCGTGAAGAAGGTGAAGGTGCTCTCCGGAGGCGAGAGAGTGCGGTGTATGCTCTCCAAGATGATGATTTCCGGCGCCAACGTGCTGATGCTCGACGAGCCGACGGACCATCTGGATATGGAGTCCATCACGGCGTTGAACAACGGACTGATCAAGTTCCCTGGTGTGATTATTTTCTCGTCCAGAGATCATCAGATCGTGGAGACCACGGCCAACCGTATCATGGAGATCGTGAACGGCCAGCTGATCGACAAGATTACCACCTACGACGAGTACCTGGCCAGCGACGAGATGGCTAGAAAGAGACAGATTTTCACGGTTGCGGAGAGTGACGAGGAGGAAGAACTCGACTGATCGCGCGGCTGTTCACATTCACCTTGAGGAGGGAAATGTATGGGAAAGATTTTTAAGAGTTTACCGTTTAAGCTGTTAGTCGGCGTGTTCGCCGGCATCGTGGTCGGCCTGATGGCGGGCGAGGGGCTTATGAACGTCGTGGTGACGCTCAACTACATCATGGGACAGCTGGTGTCCTTCTGTGTGCCCCTTATTATCATCGGCTTCATCGCGCCGTCCATCACGAAGCTGGGAAACAATGCCTCCCGGATGCTGGGCATCGCCCTTGTGCTGGCCTATGTGTCGTCCATTGGAGCCGCGTTCTTCTCCATGGCGGCGGGTTACACCATTATTCCGGGCATGTCCATCGACACCAATGTGGAGGGCTTGAGAGAGCTTCCAGGCATCGTGTTTGAGCTTCAGATCCCGCAGATCATGCCCGTCATGAGCGCGCTGGTGTTCTCGGTGCTCATCGGCCTCTCCGCCACCTGGACGAAGGCGAAGGTCACCACCAATCTGCTGATGGAGTTCCAGCAGATCGTGCTGCAGATTGTATCCAGGGTCATCATCCCGATCCTGCCGTTCTACATCGGCATGACGTTCTGCTCCCTGGCCTACGAGGGCTCCATCACAAAGCAGGCCCCCGTATTTATCCAGGTGATCCTGATTGTCATGGTAGGCCACTACATCTGGATGGCCCTCCTCTATTTCCTGGCGGGGATTTACTCCGGAAAGAATCCGTTTGACGTCATCCGCAATTACGGCCCGGCCTACATCACCGCTGTGGGAACCATGTCCTCCGCGGCCACGCTGGCTGTCGCACTCCAGTGCGCCAGAAAATCCGAGCCGACCCTGCGCGACGATATGGTAGATTTCGGCATCCCGCTGTTTGCCAACATCCACCTGTGCGGCTCCGTGCTCACGGAGGTATTCTTCGTGATGACCGTATCCAAGGTGCTCTACGGCGCGCTTCCGACCCTGCCGGAGATGATCATTTTCTGCCTGCTCCTTGGCGTGTTCGCCATCGGAGCCCCTGGCGTTCCCGGCGGAACTGTCATGGCCTCCTTAGGCTTGATCGTCGGCGTCCTCGGCTTTGACGCCACCGGCACCGCCCTCATGATGACGATTTTCGCTCTCCAGGACAGCTTCGGCACCGCCTGCAACGTAACCGGCGACGGCGCGCTGACGCTGATGCTCACCGGGTATGTGGAGAAGCATAACATTGAGAGGCAGAAGCTGCATATCGATTTGTAGGGATAAGAATTTCGCTTTGTTCAGAAAGTCGGCTTCTTGGCCGTGAGAAAGGAGAATACGGGGGATGGAGGGGGCACGTATCCTGCATGTGGAGATGCTGGGAGACTTTCTGGTCTATACGGGCTCAAGAGAAAAAGCTGCGGATATATTTACAGTGCCGATGCTCAGAAATCGATCCATAAAGGCGCTTCATTTTCTGGCGCTGCTTTTGCATCAGAGAGGACGGATGTTTGAGAGAACAAAGATTCTGACAGATATTTATGGTGAAGATTACGGGGATACGGCGGATAATAATTTAAGGGCTATGATCTTCCGTCTGCGCCGCCTGTTGGATGAAATGGGCCTGGATGGAAGCGCTCATCTGGTGAGCCGCAGAGGACTTTGTGGCTGGGAGGATGGAGCGCTTGAGGTAAAGGTGGATGCGGAGGAATTTGAGAAGGCGGCGAAAAAGGCTCTGAAATGTGGCCGTGAGGAGGAGCTGAGAACGGCTCTGAACTGGTATCGGGGGAATTTTCTGCCGTTTTTGGAGAGTGAAAGCTGGGTCGTTCGGGAGGATTACCGATACAGGGCGCTGTACCGCCGGTGCGTTCAATCGTACTGCCGCCTTCTGGAACAGGGAGGCCGCAGAGAGGAGGCGCTGGCCTGCTGCTGGGAGGCAGCGGAGAAATGTCCGGACGAAGAGTGGTATCTGTATCAGGCGCAGATTTATCTGACAGAGCAAAAGCCGGAGCTGGCAGGAAAAATGAAAGAGCAGGGTTTGCGGAAGCCATCATGCTGCGGGCGGGAGCGTTTTCTGGAAATCTGCCAGGTGCTGAACGAGATCCAGGAACGGAAAAAAGTCCCCAATGTTTATGTTTTATGTAAACTAATGGGGGGGGGCGAGCGATTTCTGCTGCGCAGTATGCGCTGTTTGAAAAGGCCGTTCTTTCCAGAATTCGCTGTTCTGACCTGATGACCCGATATGACAGCCAAAGGTATTTGATCCTATTGGCGGGGATGGAACAGCGGGACAGTGGTCTGGTTGTGAAACGTATAGAACGGGCACTGAGAAGACATGGCTTTGAGAGCCGTGTTCTTTTCAGAGAGGTGAGCCTGGAAGAAATATGTACCGGGAGTTTTTCCGGGGAGTGAATATAGCTCCCCGGATAAGCTCCCGGTTTTTTCATAAGAAATTGTGTTCTATGAAAAATGCTCCGCGAGGATGCGCGCTCCGCACAGAACATGGATTTTACTGGAAAATCAAGGATTTCTAGGCGTAAACTAACATCTCGCATAACACTCCTTTTGCTATACTTGTAACGCATTTAGAAATACCCATATGCAGAAGGAGAGAATGGTAATGAAAGGAAGAAGCAGAAAAAAGCAGCAGTGCCGCGGAAAATTTAAAAAGGCTCTGGTGCTCGCACTGGCAGGAGCGATGATCAGCAACAGCGCTGCCTTTGGCTTAATGGACAGCTATGCGGAAGAACTTACGGGGATAGAGTCGGGCAGTAACGGGAATGGAAACGAGTCTGGGAGCGGGAACGAGTCCGGAGGCGGAAATGAGTCTGGAGGTGGAACTACGTCTGGAAGCGGAACGGAGTCCGGAGGCGGGACTACGTCTGGAAGCGGAAATGGGTCCGGAGGTGGAAATGAGTCTGGAAGCGGAACCGAATCCGGAGATGGAAGCGGGACTGAGTCCGGAGACGGAAGCGGAACCGAGTCCGGAGATGGAAGCGGGACTGAATCCGGAGACGGAACTGGAACTGAGTCTGGAGATGGAAGCGGAACCGAGTCTGGAGACGGAAGCGGAACTGAGTCCGGAGACGGAAGCGGGAACGAGTCTGGAGACGGAGCTGGAACTGAATCCGGAGATGGAAGCGGAACCGAATCCGGAGACGGAAGCGGGACTGAGTCCGGAGATGGAAGCGGGACTGAGTCCGGAGATGGAAGCGGGACCGAATCTGGAGACGGAAACGGGACTGAGTCCGGAGATGGGAGCGGAACCGAATCTGGAGATGGAACTGGAACTGAGTCTGGAGACGGAACTGGAACCGAGTCTGGAGATGGAACTGGGACTGAGTCTGGAGACGGAACTGGCACTGGAACCGGGATTGAGACTGGGACAGGAAGCGGAACTGGAACGGAGCTCGGAGATGGAACTGGTGTATCCAATGGGATCATTGAAGAGATAGAGCTTCCGGAGGAAGGAAAGCTTACGGTTGAGTATGAGTATGACCGTTCCATGGGTCTCGTGAAAGGCGCCCGGAAACTGGAGCCGGGAGATAGCCTGCTTTTCACGGTAACTCCTAAGGAAGGCTTTACAGTGGCCAGCGTCACCGCCAACGGTGTGGAGCTGGAGCCGGTGAGCGTGGCTTCTGCCAGCGAACTGGAAGACGAAAGCGGAGAACTGTCTTATGTGCTCATCGAGGTTGAAGAGGACGTAGAGATTGAGGTGGAGTTTTCCGGGATAGCGCTGCTGTCGCTGCTTGCGGATATTCCGGGTCCGGGTGTGGGCGGTTCTGATGTTGATTATCGGGAGATGTCATCAGCATTTCGGATTGACTATGAGAATAGCTATTTAGACGAAGACAGGGATTCGTTTTATGTAGATGTGGTGATTGAAGAAACTGAAGAAGATGAGCTGGTATTTTCTATCAGCGAGGTTATGCTAAAGGTTTTAAACACTTATGAATATCCATATTCTATGCTGCCGGGAGATCACGAAAACCTCCATATCCGTTTTATCAATGAATCGGGAAATCAGTACAGTTATCAGTTAGATAGTCTGGTAGTAGCTCCCCCTGACTTACGGGAACGTGTGGCTGATGATGGTGATGATATTGCCCATGGTATCGGATTTGATGGGCAGGAGATTCCGTTACGTTATTCCATGGCCAGGTGGCCTAATGAGGCAATACAGAAATTAGTCGGAAAATCCAGCAGTGGAAGAGTGTCTCTTGATGATATGCTGCGTATTTATGATACGCTGAGAGAAAAGCCGGAGTACGCAGATCTGGAGTATCCGTTGACCCAGTGGTACTTAGATTACTATAAAGTGGATAATTTGATGGATCTGTCCAATTATTATGTCAATGAACTTACAGGATCCAAGCAAGGAGTTTGGGCGAACGGTATTTACAGTGTATCATATAAAGACAGTAGTTTTGAGGAGAAATATGAAGAATTGCTGAATGAGTATCCTTATATGCAGTACTGCCGTGTGGAGGACAGGCCGCAACGGCAGGAACTGACTGTTCAGCTGACAGAAATAGAGCCGGAAATAGGAGCGCTGATTTATAACAAATTTTTCCAGAACTGTCTGGGAATTACGGTTGGCAGAAAGACGGATGAGGATGAAGCAAATAGTTCTGCATCAGTCAGTGCTGTGGCAGTAGGACAGTATATGACGGAAGATTCAGCAGTATGGGATGAAGCAAATACGGCGCTTTCTTCTCTGACTCTTGAAAAATTCGGTTGGGCTGAGATGGATACAGGTATACTGCTCAGCGGTCCAGATACGGGAAATGCATATCAGAATTATGAAGCAGAGTATTATGCAGCTATTGTACTGGATCGCGTCATCACCGAAGGCTCCCTCACCATCAACAAAGTAGACGACGACGGTCAGCTGATCGCCAATCCCGCTGTCTTCGTTATTTACAAGGAGGAGGACGGAAAGACTCTTTACCGGACAGGAGATGGCTGGAGCGAAAATAAGGCGGATGCCGAGGAGTACACCACATCCGGCGGTTCGGTAGTGGTTCCCAGCCTGGATCTGGGCGTAACCTACTATGTGGAAGAGGTCAAAGCTCCGGAAGGCTATGAGCTGGTGACAGTTCCGCGGCCTGTGGAGATGAGCGAGGAAAGCATGGAGATCAATTTCTCCAATAAGGCTCAGTATACCATCGTCATCAACTATTACGAGGATGGAACGACCAACAAGCTCACGGATTCTTATGTCAGCGACGTATTCACAAAGGGCGAAGCCTTCGATGTGACGACCGAGATACAGAAGACAATAAGCGGATACAACTGGACGCGCTGTGACCAGGAAGTGTATGCTGGTGTGATAGACGGAAATCTGGTATTTAATGTTTACTACACGAGACGGAGCAGCGGAAACCACAACGGCGGTGGCGGCGGTGGAAGTACCACACCCAGACCTTCTAATCCGAGTCAGTCGGGGCCGGGCGTGATTACGGAGATCAATCCGGACGAGGTTCCGTTGGGCGCGCTGCCGGAAGAAACGGTAATTATTCCGGATGGTGAAGTCCCGCTGGCGGCACTTCCCAAGACAGGACAGGAGAGCAGAAGAAACGCCTGGTGTATGCTGATGGCCGGACTGGCTCTGACTGCCTGCGGGCTGTTCTACGGCAGGAGAGAAGAGGACAGATAAGAGGAATACTCTCGTCTGGATAGAAAAAAACAAATAAGAGAGAATGGGCACAGGGAGAAATGATATGATTCCCCTTAAGTAGACAAGGTAAATAACCAAAATCTACTTAAGGGGG
>ERZ894229.246-NODE-246-length-55241-cov-30.6267_pt1 | contig 55241 bp, 42 predicted proteins | sample MGYA00380295_ERZ894229 | MGnify/ENA primary metagenome ERZ894229 (study PRJEB32331, sample SAMN06328479) | human gut metagenome | biome: human gut microbiome; feature: stool | host: Homo sapiens | collected 2014-09-17 ... | reverse complement strand
TCGAGTCCAACAGGGGGAGCCATTTGATGAAGGAACTACTTTTTGTAGTTCCTTTTTCGTTTATTTAGTAATACGAAAACTTAGATGCGATAAAAAAGAAGCGTTCGATGAGAAAACTCTCGGACGCTTCTTTTTTATACGATTGAGGAAGATGAAGCGGCCATTCGCTCCAATTATCCGGCCTTATTCCTCTTTGTTAACACAATCATATAGATGTTGATAGAGCTGATCAGACACCAGGCCCTTGATGTTGTTTGACCTAGCGACAAAAAAGAATTCTAAAGACATCTCTGGATCGTGGGGATACAGTACCTTTGTATTCGGAAAATGCAGCAACGAAAGTGCATGTTCCCCCAAAAAGCAGACACCGATATCCTGTGCGCATTGGTGCATTGCCGTGAAGGGAGAAAAGGTTCGGATTACTTTTGAGAAGGGCAATCCCCTTTTTGCCATACGTTTCAAAAATTTATCATATGTATTGAATAGGCGTTCGCTTATTATAATAGTTTGCCCTTTTAGGAGTGTCAGGTCAGGAGGGTTACTTTTGGTAATCGGCTGTTGTGCGCTGACGATCAATGCAAGATATTCCTTATAAAAAGGACGAATATACCATTTCCCAGAATTGACCAAATCGCTCACGATCGCGGCGTCGTAACTCCCTTTTTCCAAACCAGAAATCCATTCGTCTTCATCAACTTCTGTGTAGGAAATCGGCCGTCCGGCAAATTGATTCGGCAACCGGTTTGTGAAGATCGCACTTGCGCCATTTGGAACAGAGATTTGAATATCTTGAGATTCGGAATACTGTTTCAAATGATTTTGAGTTGTATCGATCAAATCAAGAATCTGATGTCCCTGTTGCAGAAGATATGTCCCCGCATCCGTCAATGTAACGCCTGAGTGTGAGCGTATAAATAATGTACACTGCAATTCATTTTCCAGGCTATTTATGGCTTTGCTAAGTCCCTGCTGAGAGATAAATAGCCTAGAGGCCGTTTTTGACATATTCATATCTTTACAGATTTCAAGAAAATAATAAAGCCATTTAAGTGTCAAAATTAGATCCTCCCCCATAAAGATATATATAAGTTTACAGTATTTGTATCGTATCACAAAATAATTGCCTGTGTCAAATGCAAGCCGCTATGACCATTGGCAATAATAGACAAAATGACACTGCTATTTTTCTGTATAAAACAAGACTTTGCATGGATCAAGGTATAGAATGAAGGATATGTAAAGATTTATCAACATGCATCCCATTGAAGGCCAGCCGGGGGATTTTTCAGGAAATTTGGAAACCGGAAATGGAATTTTAGGTGTATGAAAGAGTATATGTATTATTTAAAAGCGCGACAATATTATCAGAGTGAAATTACTTTTCAAATATTGGGAATAAATTATTTTTAAGAAAAAATATTCGCGAGACAGTGAGAGAAGCATGTGGCTCTCAGAAAGGAAGAAAAAATACATAGAAAGACTTAGCGAAAATGTCCTATTCCCAATACATTCCATATTTTTATTAGTCCAATTGAAAAACATAACATTATAGAAGAAATTGTACAAATCTTTACGATAGCGGAATAGAAGCATGAAAAGGCAAGGAATCGTTTGAAAGATTCATAATGAAGAAAGAACTTCGATGGAACAAGGGGGATTTTTTTGACTTCCAAGTTGTTAGAGAATATAAAGATAAGATTTATACAATTTATACAATATCATTGTTTAAATAATCTTGCTATTTTTGTTGCCAACTGGAAGTTGCAATTAAAATTCCTATTTGCAATAAATTCAGAAACAAGTTCAAGAGCTTTTAAAAGAAAATTCCTAATTGAAACAAATTATAAGGATATGATTGCTATAAAACAGATGAAATTGTACTATAGAAATCACATGTTTTATATAATATAGATAAAAAGAAACTGCTTGTTTTATATTCCACAATTTTGTGTCCAGAAGCAACAAATAACAATTGTTTTACAAATTTTTGGAATACTTCTATAATGAAAGAAACTTTGTAACGACAAACACCGAGGCCGCTCAGTTGTGTGAAATTTTAACTGCGGTTTGTTGAGATCAAAACAAGAATCAGTCATTAGGCAGGCTTTATGATGCTGTTTAGGTGTCAAAAGCTTTTGTCTAGTGATGTTTTGTTTTGATCTAATTTCACACATCGGGTGAGATGGGAAAGGAGGAAATGGATTCAGAGAGTATGCGTTTGTTCCAAAGTGACATAAGGAGGTAAATTGTTTGAAAAGAGAAGGAATGTTATTCAAGCGCATCATGGGCGGCGTATTGAGCCTGACCATGACGCTTTCCATGGTAACAAGTACCATGGGGACAGCATTCGCGGCTGAAAAGAGTGAAGAAGACGGCTACCAAATTTATCCGCAGGTGCATTATGCGGATTACGGTACGGATACCTTGTCGCTCTTGGATGGCGTCAATGTGGTCTTGGAGGATGACTTGGATCCTTATACGGTGTCCAAGGCGGAAACCGTATTGGAGGAGCACGGCATAGATGCCACCTTCTCCGAAGTGGCTTCCGAGGATCAGGTAAATCTCTTCGTGGGCGTACATAACGACGAAGGTGAAGACGATGCCTATCTGGATGGAAAATACGATGCCAGCAATTCGGTTGACCAGATTGATGGCTATGTATTGTCCGTCAATAGTGCAGACCAGACCATCGCCATCACGGGTGCGACAAGCGACGCCGCATTCTATGGCCTGGTAACGTTGGGCCAAATTTTGGATCAGGCGGACGGCGAAGTCCGCGATCTGTTGATTGAAGACTACGCAAGCATTGAATTCCGCGGCTTCATCGAAGGCTTTTATGGCACATGGAGCCATGAAAACCGCAAGAGCATCATGGAGTACTGCGGGCAGTTCAAAATGAACTCCTATCTCTACGGCCCGAAGAATGATCCGTATCACAATGGGCAGTGGAGAGATCCCTATCCAGATGACAAACTGGCGGAGATCAAAGAACTGGTCGAGCTGGGCCGTGAGACCAAGGTGCAGTTCGTCTGGGCAGCTCATCCGGGCGGGAGCATTGACCTGGGATCGGAAGAAGACCTTCAGGCGTTGCTTGACAAATTTGACCAGCTGTATAGCATCGGCGTTCGTCAGTTCGGCTTGTTCTTCGACGATGCTTCCACTGATTTCACGCATTTGGACACATTTGCAGCTGGAATCCAGGATTATATTGAATCGAAGGGCGATGTGCGGCCTTTGATCTTCTGCCCGCAGGTCTACCGGAAAGACGACGGGACGACCGGCACGCAGAATCATCTGAAGATGTTGGACGAAGCGCTTCCTGAGGATGTACAAATTATGTGGACGGGCGACTGGGTCGTTTCGCAGGTTGACCAGGGTATGATCGACTGGTTCTGTGAATATGCCAACCGTCCGGTGTATGTCTGGTGGAACTATCCCGTCAACGATTTGGGCCGCGCTGGCTATGCGCACATGGGGCCGTCCAATGGCCTGTATCCGGATGTGGAAAACATCTCCGGTTTGGTTTCCAACCCGATGAACCAGGCGCAAATTTCCAAGGTTTCCCTGTTTAGCGTAGCGGACTATACCTGGAATACCCACGATTATGATTCCGACGCCAGCTGGCAGGCATCTTTTGATTGGGTGATCCCGGATGATCCGGAAGCGGCAGAGGCGCTGCGGATCTTCTCCCAGAATTCCACTTACGGCTGGAATCCGTTTAATGCACCGGAATCGGCCTATATTCTGGAGGATATGGAAGCCTTTGAGCAGGCGTATGCGAACGGCGAGGATTGCACGGAATCCGGTGAAATCCTTGTGGATCGCTTCCAGGAGCTTGCCGATGCGGTAGAAACGCTCAAGGCTTATGAGGGGACAAACGGGATTTCAGAAGAGCTCAGCCCCTGGCTGGACAAGATGGGCAATATTGCAGTAGCTGCACGGGATACCGTACAGGGCCTGATGGATTTGGATCTGGTTCCCCTCGACAATCCGGATGCAATTGCCATGGCGCAGCAAGCGTTGACAGACCTGCGTGCGCAATACCAGAGCGCAACCGGAACAAACAGCAAGGTTGCCGCATCGAAAGAGATCATGCCGTTTATCGAGAACATCCAGTATCTGCTGGAATGCAGAATCCAGTTGGCCCAGGGAGAGGAACCTGTGCCGCGTGGATTCGGCAGTTTCGCCATCAATTACGCTCCCATGCTCGACGGCAGCCTCTCTACGGCAACGGGCACCGATAAATTCAGCCCGGCCGCAAAGGGCGCGTATTTTGGCGTCAACCTGGGGCAGATGACGGACATTACGGACGTCGTCATTACGATGGATGGCACGCATTATTTCAAGAAGGGCCTGTTGGAATGGTCTACCGATGGCAAAACTTGGAATGAGATCGGCGAATACGACACGAATATTGTCTCGGTTGAAGGATTGGAGATCCAGGCGCAGTATCTGCGCTATACCGCTACGGACGAGTTTGTGGACGAATTTACCGGTTCGCCCAACCGCTGGATCAATATCAAGGAATTTGCGATCAATAAGTTGAGCGAACAGCCTGACACCAGTAAAAACCTTGCGCTGCATAAGCCGGTGACCGTTTCAACCGAGAAACCGGACACGACTCCGGCCGCAGCGATGACCGACGGCGACATGAGCACCCGTTGGGGCGCCTCCACAGGCGACTACAACCATGTGGAATACGCCATCGTCGACCTGGGTGAAGTACACGACATCGCAAGATTTACATCCTATTTCTATGGCGAAACCACCCGTGCGTATCTGTATAAGATCTACACAAGCATCGACGGCGAATCCTATGAGCTTTGTGTGGACCGGAGCAATAACACCACGCGCGGCAAGGTGGAAGACGAAGCTCCCGAAGGGACGCAGGCGCGCTATGTCAAGATCGAAGTCAGCCAGTCGAACCCGCCGCAGTACAATGCTTCCCTCTATGAGTTTGAGGTGTATGCGCCGGAGGATAAGACGGTCAACTTGGCTCTGAACTGCAACGCGTCTGCTTCGGCCGACAACTATGGCAACACGCCGGAGAAGGCGTTCGATGGGAGAGTCGCCAAGGATTCCCGCTGGGCGCATGAAAATGGCGGCGTCGGCGATTGGCTCCAGGCGGATCTCGGAAAGGTCTGCAAGATCGATTCGGTAAAGATCTTCTGGGAAGGCATCAACAACTATCAGGTGGGCTATAAGGTGCAGTTGTCAAATGACGCCAGCGAATGGACCGACGTAGCGACTGTCCCGATCGCTGAGCACGAAGAGACAAAGGAACTGGTATTCGACCAGCAGCAGGAAGCACGCTATGTGCGTGTGCTGTGCACCGAGCACACCGGTTATCCCTCCGTCTCGATCTATGAACTGGAAGTTTATGGACCGGACCCGGATGAGGAGCCGGTAGATGAGGACGTCAACCTGGCGCTCGGACGTTTTGCAACAGCTTCTAACGACAACTATGGCAATACGCCGGATAAGGCGGTCGACGGAAAGGTTGGCAAGAGTAACCGCTGGGCCGTTGAAGGCGGCGGCGTTGGCGATTGGCTCCAGGTGGATCTCCGGCAGGTCTGCAAGATTAATTCCGTGAAGATCTTCTGGGAGGGCTTTGGCTCGATTAAGATTGGTTATAAGGTACAGTTGTCAAACGACGGTAAACAATGGACCGACGCGGCAACGGTCCCGATCGCCGAGCACGAGGAGACCAAGACAATCACATTTGAGGAACAGCAGGAAGCGCGCTATGTGCGCGTGCTATGCACCGAGCACAGCGGATATCCCTCGATTTCGATTTATGAGCTTGAGGTTTATGGACCGAAACCAGAACCGTTGCCCGGCGATCTCGATCTGGACCCGGCCAACTATGCGCTTGGCAAGACGGTGGAAGTATCCAGCGAAGAAAGCAACAAAGGCAACGTAGCAACGTACATCACGGATGGCAATCTGGAAACGCGTTGGGCAGCAAATGGCGGAAGCTTCCCGCAGACGGTTACGATTGACCTCGGCAGAGAAGTGGAAATCTCCCAGATTGATACGCTGTTCTATGGCACAGAGGAGAGAGCTTATCAGTACACGATTTCCACCAGCACGGACGGCGACACATTTACGCCGTGCATCGACCGCAGCGAAAATGCGGATAGCCAGTGGGTCACGGATGTGGTTCCGGAAGGGACAACAGCCCGGTATGTCCAGTACACCGTCACCGGCCTGACGGGTGTCAGCAGCGGAAACGCCTCCATCTACGAGGTGCGCATTTGGGCGAAGGATGTCTCCAATATCAATAAGGCGGAGAACCGCTTTGCCGAGGCATCCCAGACCACGCCGGAAAGCAGCGCCGACTATGCGTTGGACGGCGACCTCTCCACCTATTGGGCGAGCGGAAATATTGAGAATACCGCTTCTCTGGAGGTTACGCTTCCCGCAGCAGTCCCGTTCAACCGTCTGAAGCTTCAGTGGAACAACACGGACGCACGTGTGGATTTCCATATCGAGCTTTCCGACAATGGCACGGATTGGAAGTCGATCTATTCTGTAGGCGAACGTGAGATGCAAGCGGAAGAGGAGTTCATCCTGGACGAACAGTATACGTCCAAGTATGTCAAATTGGTGATTGACGCCGTAGAAGGCGGAAATGGCGTAGAACTCTGCGAGTTTGGGCTGTATCAGGACCTGGACTTCGTCGGCAAGATTGACCAGGCGAAGAACCTTCTGAGCTCCATCGAATTGACGGACGAGGATACCAAGCTGGAGATCCCGGAGATGCCGGAAGGCGTTGAAGTGACCTATGGCGGTACCGATTATGAGCAAGTCATCGATGCGAACCTCAATATCCTCAAGCCGTTGGTGGATACCGACGTGATGGTTGAATACAAACTCGTCAGCGCAACCAACCCGGATGAAACCATTCTGTATGAAGTACCTATGACGGTCCCCGGCCAGTACGACGCGGCTCTCTCGCAGAATGCAAAGCCGAAGGTGCTTCCAGAGCTGCAGCAGTGGTTTGGCCACACGGGTGACTTTGAAATCACCGAAAACAGCCGCATCCTGCTCGATCCTGCATTGGATGAGTCGTATAAGGACATGGCGGACCGCTTCGCAGAGGACTATCTGGATATCACGGGCAACCCGATCCAGGTGGAAATCGGCCAGAATCCGTCCGCAGGAGATTTCTACTTCAAGCCGAGCGATATCGAGCTGGAAAAAGAGACCTATGACATGGAGATCGGCGACGCCGTCACCATCCGCATGAGCACGGAGACAGCGGCCTTCTGGTCGACACGTTCCATTCTCCAGATCCTCAAGCAGACTGGCACAACCATCCCGAAGGGCTTGGTACGCGATTATCCGAAGTACAAGGTCCGTGGGTTCATGTTTGACGTTGGCCGGAAGGCGATCCCGATGGAATACCTGGAGATGTGGGTCAAGCAGATGTCCTGGTATAAAATGAACGACCTAAACCTGCACCTGTCGGATAATTCATTCGACAATACATATGCTGGTTTCCGTTTGGAATCGGACGTACCGGGCTTGTCCAGCACAGATCTCCATTACAAGAAGGATGAATTCCGGAACTTCCTGTTGGATTCCAAGGCGCAGGGCGTGAATATTGTGCCGGAATTTGACACCCCCGGACATTCCCTGGCGTTTGTTTGGGCGCGCCCAGACCTGGGACGCGACGGGCCGAACAGTAGTTACCTGGATGTCAGTAACCCAGAAACAATTGAATTTATCAAGTCCGTATGGGCAGAATACATGCAAGAGGAGGATCCGGTCTTCCTGGAGGATACCGTAGTCAATATTGGTACCGACGAGTACAAGGGTTCTAATCAGGAAGGCAAGGAAGCGTTCCGGAAATATCAGGACGACCTGTTGCGCTTCATTCGCGACGAAATGAACCATACGCCGCGGCTCTGGGGCTCTCAGACGGAGAACGACGGCGTGACGCCGATCACGGCGGAGAACGTACAGATGTACATGTGGTACGTCGGCTACGCGGATGCCCAGGAGATGTACGACAAGGGCTATCAGATGATCAACATCAACGATGGCGATGTCTATATCGTACCTGGCGCGGGCTATTATTGGGACTATCTGTCTAAGAGCCATATCCTCAATACGTACGACCCGACCAAGATCTATGGCGGCAAACTGGTCGTTCCGGCGGGCGATCCGCAGATGCTCGGCGGTTCCTATGCACTCTGGAACGACAGGACCGGCAAAGGTGAGATCAGCGAAGGCGTGCCGAGAGACAATGGTACCACGGACGTCGAACTGTTTGACCGCATGTTTGACATCCTCCCCACCTTCGGCGAGAAGCTTTGGAGCAGCTGTAAGGACTATGATGTGGCAGCAATTGACGCTTTGACGGAAGAGGTCCTGTATGCGCCAAACACCAACCCGACTTACGAAGTCGACAGCAATACGCAGACGGTCCTGCGCTATGACTTCGAAGAGGGCGTAGAAACACGCGATTCCTCTGCAAATGCAAACAACCTGCTGGGCGAAGGCGTGAACGTATCCTATACGGACGGCCGCGACGGCAAAGCACTGACGTTGGCAGGCGGCGAGAGCTATGTAGAGACGCCGGTTTCGGATGCGCGTATCAATACTACGCTGGATTTCTGGGTCAAGCGCGATGCCGATAGCGACGGCAGCGAGCAGATCTTGTTCGAGTCCTCGATCGGTGCGATCAAGGCCGTACAGAAAGAGACAGGAAAGTTTGGTTTCTCGCGCGACTTCCGTGACTATTCGTTTGACTACACATTGCCCAAGGGCGAGTGGGTACATATTACGATGGTCATGGAATTCACAAAAACCACCCTGTATGTCAATGGAGAAAAGGTTCATACCTTGGAGAATACGGCGACCGGCGGAAACCAGTGGGCGTCTTTGATCACCCCGCTGAACCGGATTGGCAGTACGACAGCGGCCTTTAAGGGCCAGATTGACGATGTAGCATTCTACACCTATGCATCGTCCGCAGACCAGCTGAATGCACTGCCGGTCGACCTGCTGGATGCAGAAACGGGTGTCACCGTCCATGGCGACAGCGGTGTTTTGCCGGCAGACAGCGAACTGTTTGTCGAAGACTTGTCCTCCGGGGCAGCCGTGGACGCACTGAAGAATTCCCTCGCAGGAACGCAGGAGCGCTTCAAGGCGTATGCCGTGGATGTACAGTCCGGCGGCGCAACAGTAACACCCCATGGCGTCGCAACGATTTCCGCACCGGTTCCGGCCCAGCTGAATCCGGATACCCTGCGTGTTGTCGAAGTATCCAATGACGGCGTGATCCGGAATGTGGATTGCACCGTGAAGAACGGCGTTGTTGTATGGCAGAGCGACCACTTCAATGCAGACAGCGCCTTTGCAGTGGTGGGAACCGTGGCATCTAGTTCCGTGGTAATCACCTATAACAGCAAAGACGTCACACTGAAAGTGAACGGCGAGCCGCAGAAGATTGCCGACCTGCTCGGAAAATACGTCATAGAAGACATGACGGATGATATGCAGGTAGAGTTGACGTTTGAACCGCGCAGAGAGGGCGAGCAGTTCCGTGCTGTGACGGTCAACGGCAAGACCGAAAATATCACCGGAAGCTCCTACACGTACACTGTGACGGCAAAAGACGTGGGAACCGAAAGCGATTTCCTGTTTGATGTCACAAACAAGACGATTCTGGAGCAGCTTTATGCATACGCCAAGACTTATGTCGATGATGGCACAGTGGATAAGCTGATCCCGAGCGTAAAAGAAGCGTTCATGAAGGCTTACGATGCTGCTGGAAAGGTTATCGAAGACCCGGCGGCAACGCAGGCAGAGATCGACCAGGCGTGGAGCGACTTGCTGGATGTCATCCATTATTTGGACTTCCAGCCGGGCGATAAGAGCGCCTTGCAAGACCTGTACGATATTTTGAAGAACTTGTCCGAGAGCGATTATACCAGCACAAGCTGGGCGCCGTTCGCGGAAGCCCTGCAACAAGCAGCGGATGTCCTGGCGGACAACGAAGCGCTGGAAAACGACATCACCGCGGCATATGATGTCCTGCTGAATGCGGCTCAGGCCCTGGTAAAAGTTGCGGACCGCACTTCCCTGGATGCTGCGCTTGCAAAAGCAGAGACCGTGGCAAAAGATATCGAGGCTGGAAAGTACTTGCCGGATGGCCAGGAAGAATTCCAAACCGCTTATGCAGCGGCAAAAGCTTTGGATCAGAATGCCACGCAGTCTGCGATTGACGAAGCAGCCCAGGCATTGGTGAAAGCCATGCTGAACCTGCGGAAGATCCCGTCGAGAGAAGAATTGAAAGCATATATTGCAGAAATGGAACGCGTAGACCTGGACGCTTATACAGCGAGCAGTGCCGCAACGTTCCGGAGTGCGCTGGCTGCGGCAAAGGCGGTAGCAGCGGACGAAGAAGCGGATGGACAGATGCTGGCGACAGCGTTCTATCAGCTGCAAGATGCTGAACAGGGCCTGGAAAAGGCGGAGACACCCGCTCCGAATCCTGGAAACGGATCGAAGGGTAGCACTTCCCAGAATTCCTCCAACGCATACGGCGCGGCAGGCGTAGTCTCTGCAGGCCAGAGCGTTGCAGCAGCCGGCGCATATGTGCGCAGCGATACGACCGTAAACTTTACGATGAAGCGTGGGCAGGCATACTGCTTTAAGATGACAGTTTGCAACGGTGATAACACCATGGTCCCGAGCTTTACCGTGGGAGACGGCAGCGTGTTTAAGACGCAGTTCGTTGCACGGATTGGAAACGATTTCTACTATCGCATTTGGGCGGTGGGCGAGAGTGGCCAGTCCTCTGGCATCTATACCACCCTGCCGAATGGCGCACCGCAGAAGCACTGTGTGGTGACCATCGGAGCGTAAGCAATTTTCCTTAGATGCGGAATCAGGCAACAGCCTGGCCGCTACTAGGCAACTATTTGTGTTCCTTTTCTAAATCGTCGCCGTCCGGGCAACCTCACCCCGGACGGCGGACGGGAATCCATAAGCGTTTTTTCTTCTTCCTTCCAAAATATAAAAAGGAGCCCGGCTTGTGCCGGGCTCCTTCCTTATATTTAAAGAAAACCACGCGATAGTCGCGTGGTTCAAAAGAAGGCTTGTGCCGATGATATAGAAAGAAAAACTCCTTCTGAATAAGTTTGCGGTCTGGAAACTGTAAGAAACAACAGAAGGAGGACATTCAAAAATAAATGACAAGCCGAGTTTCGCACATACAACATGGAATTGCAACCATCACATCGGATTGTCTATCGTAATTTAAACAAATCAGGCCCATGGATTTATCAAAACGGGAAAATCATGTTTCATATGAGCTTGCCTCATGGTGAAGTGTGTGATCTGATCGCCATGGCATCCGCGTTGAAGGATAGGAGGAACGTATTCTACAAAGAAAAAAGCGAGAAGTCAGATGGACTCCCTTGGGATTAAAAGGAGGCAACCGTTCGAAAACCCTTTGCAGAACAGGGGAAGTACGGCATGGCATAAGGCCAATGAAAGGGAAAGGAATATGAACACCTTTGGAAGGGCAGCCGGTAATGGGAATCCCTCTTCAAAGGCTGCAAAAAATAACGGCAAATAAGTCCTCCCCGCCTGGACATAGCTACCGGCCAGCGCCGTAAGGCGCTGGCCGGTAGCTATGGGCTTTTAGCCCTGTGTAAACCACACATTCGACAGGTGGTTTTGATGGTCTATCATAAATATGGATTTCAAGCGGTTGGAGTGATCGGTCCTGTTTCCTCAGTGGAATCCCCTATGTACTCTCCCTCAGCGGAAGCCACCGGGCCGCCGCCAATCTGCATGGTGGGCCCTGTCACGGTGACGGTGCAGCTCACAGATTGGCCCGTTGGAGTAGTAGCCGAAATTACTGTATCGCCAGCACTCATACCCAATACGAAGCCGCCTTGGTCAACGGATGCAACCGCCGGGTTGCTGGAGCGCCAAGTCAAGGTTGGAACTGCCTGGCCGGTTGTAGAAGAGACATTTAAAATAATGGCAGTACCTGTGGAAAGGTTTGCAAAAATACGGTTCATAGAAAGGCCCGCAGCGACCGAAGTACCGGAGCTCCCCTGCGCATATGCGTTCACCGCGTCCGCTAAACTTTTAGCCATGGTGTTGATATTGCTCTTAATCCATGCGACGTCCTGCGCGTTATCGTGGAAAGCAGTTTCAATCAACGCATGGGGCATCGTAGGCAGGTACATCTCCATCAGCGCGTCGTTGTAGGCGAGCTTGATGTTGGATTTGTCTGGATAATTAAAATTCGATTGCAAAACTTTTGCAAAACGTAGGCTTTCCGAGCTCTTTGTATAATAGTAAATACGCGTGCCGCGGGTATTGCCGTTGGCGGCGTTGGAGTGGATCGCCAAATAGAGGTCGCATCCGGTATTTTTGGCTTCGTTCGCACGGTTGGTCAGGAAAGCTTTTTGGGTGGAAGAGGACCCCGTTTGCGCACCTGGCAGGACGTAGTCAATGCCGTAACTCTGCAAGTAGGGGATCATAGCGGTGGCAACCTGCCGCATATAGTATTCCTCGCTGCCGCTGCCGTCGCAATAGGGATTCCAAGGCTGGGCAGACGGGCTTAGGTAGACCTTAAAGCGGCCGTTGGGACCATCGTATTGCTGGGTTGCGATGGTACGCTCCTGTGTAGGCTCTGCTGCCGCGGCCGCAGCGCTGCACAAAGATGCGGAAAACAGGCAGACGGTCAGGCCCAGGGCAACTGCGGAAACAAGTTTTTTCAGTATTCGGTTCATCTTTCTTTCGCTCCATCCTCTCTTTAACACATCGGGTTGTTGAACAGTTCCAATTATATTACAAAAATTCTTTCAATACAACAGAAATTTTGTGATTATGTAAAGCAATTGCATTTCCAACGCCAATCAGGTATACTGTAAAAAAATGGATTTTCAGACGGTTTTTTCCGAAGAAAACCGGTCTGTATTTTTGAGAATGGTGGGATGAATGATGATCGGTATTATTGGTGCAATGGCGATTGAAGTAGAAGAAATTCTTGCAAAACTGGAACATCCACAGACGGAAACCATCAGTGGAATGGACTTTGTGCGCGGCGCCATCCAAGGGGTAGAGTGCGTTGTAGCGCGCTGTAATGTTGGGAAGGTCAATGCGGCGATCTGTGCGCAGACGATGATCCTGCGCTATGCGCCCAGCCGGATTATCAACAGCGGCGTTGCCGGCGGAATCGGCGCGGATGTCAAGATCGGGGACCTGGTCCTAGCGGACGGTGCCATTCAGCACGATGTGGATACCACCCAGATCGGCGACCAGATTGGCATGGTATCCGGAATCAACTTGGTTGTCATCCCCACCTCCTCTGAAATGAATCGGGTGCTTGCCGAGGCTGCGAGACGCTGCGCGTACCAGGGAAACGTCCACATTGGGCGGATCGCCTCCGGGGACCAATTTATCAGCAGTGCAGAAAAACTTCATTGGATCGCCTCCACCTTTGGGGCGGTTGCCTGTGAGATGGAGAGCGGAAGTATTGCGCAGGTGTGCTATATCAATGGAACCAAATACACAGCGGTGCGCTGTATTTCCGACAATGCGGATAGCAACGCGGGCGTGGACTATGAGCAATTTTCCACCTTTGCCGCGCATCAGACAACCGAATTGCTTTGCACGGCGCTGCCAATGTTGGAAAATATATAGGAATCGAGCAAGCAGAAATCCCCTACCCATAAAACAAAAGAAACGGACCAGATCTTTCAAAAGATTTCAAAAGATTACAAAAAGTGACAGGGAAAAGGAGGCGGCAGGATATGAAGGTCATCGACATTTCGCGGGAGCTATTTTCTACACCGGTTTATCCGGGGGACCCAGAGCCTCGCCGTGAACTGGTGCGGCGCATGGAGCTGGGGGATTCATACAATCTCTCCGGGTTCTATACCGGGTGCCATTCTGCCACCCACGTGGATGCCCCCCGCCATTTTATCAACGACGGAAAGACGGTGGACGAGCTGGACCTGTCCCGGTTTATGGGGCGCTGCACAGTTGTGTCAGCACACGGGATTGTCACGGGGGCCGACATCGACCGTATCATGCCCTATTGCGAAAAGATCCTATTGTTCAAGGGCGGAGGGGAGGCTTACCTCTCCACAAGCGCTGCATTTGCCTTAGCTGCCGCCGGCGTGACGTTGGTTGGGACGGATGCCTGGAGCATCGGCGCGCCGCATGAGGAGGCGGGGCCGCATGTTGAACTCCTGGGTGCAGATATTCCCATTTTGGAGGGGTTGTGCCTGTCCCATGTGAAGGAGGGTACCTATACGTTGGTGGCGTTCCCACTCTACTTGAAGGGGGCGGAAGCCTCCCCTCTCCGGGCAGTGTTGTTGGCGGAAGACGGCGAAGCGGATTAAATTTTGAAAATCAAACGGCGCGGCTCTGCTAAAAGCAGGGCCGCGCCGGTCTGTTTATAGGGGATGTTTGCTCATTTATAATAGCGGATGCTTGCGACGACTTTTCCGATCACGGTGACGTCGGTCGCATAGATGGGTTCATACTCCGGGTTATCGGGCTGCAAGCGGATGCGGTCCGGCTCCCGATACAGATATTTGACCGTCGCCTCATCCTCGATCAGGGCGACGACCATCTCCCCGTCCTCCGCTGTGGATACTTTGCGGGCAATCACAAGGTCCCCGTCCAGGATGCCGGCGCATTTCATGCTTTCCCCGCGCACGCGCAGTGCAAAGTAGTCGTCGGCATTTTGGTTGGGCGGGCAGAAGGGGACATAGCCCTCCACCTCTTCCACTGCGAGGATGGGCTGCCCCGCAGCCACACGGCCAACGACCGGCACCTGTACAGTGGGCTGCTCCCCCACAAGATGGATGGCGCGGTTGAGGCCGGCGTCGCGGCTGATATATCCCTCGCGTTCCAGTGTCTTCAGGTGCGCGTGGACGCTGGACGTGGATTTCAGGCCGGTCGCTTTGCAGATTTCCCGAACGGTCGGAGGAAGGCCGCCCTGTGCCCGGCTTTTTAAATAGTCGTATACTTTCTTTTGGCTTTCTGTCAACATATCGCATCCTCACTTTCCTGGTGGTGGTTTTCGATCCATTTCCGGAGCCATTCGGAAGAGCATGTTAGAAAAATAGATGGGCGCCTGCGAAGGCTTCTATCCATTGCCCCTTTATTATAGAGAAAGGCGGTACACATCTATGAAAATGGTTATTTTAATAATTCCATTATAACACAGGCGGTCAAAAAATGTAAACGTTTGTTTGTGAAACTTTCGAGGGATTTCTTCCCAAAGCGTCCCTTTTTGGCAATTTCTACGGAAATTCGTTCAAAAAATCTACTGAAATAGTTTAAAGAATATTCATAGCATCGTAACAACTCAAATCGGTAAAGTGAGTATAATAAGAACCGTAATCAAGCAATGGAGCCGCACCAGAACTTGATACATGTTCTACCCTCCTCAATATACCCCTCAAGCTAAGAAGAAAGGCCGAATCCGTAAGGGTTCGGTCTTTTTTCATTTGTTGTGTACGGTTCCTATTTTTGCAGCTGCCGCATATTCCCCGAAATAGGTGGCAAAAATAGACTCGGAGGTGCAACGAATGACTAACAACCACTATCAGAAGAACCATTCATCCGGAGGGGCTTCCAAAGGCTTTTACATTGCTCTGGGCGTCTGTTTAATTGCAATCGGTGTGGCCGCCTGGACGACGTATGATAGCGTTATCAACTATGCGACGCCGGAGGAGGAACCATCCAGCAGCCAAACAACGGCCTATCCAGCGAATGAAGCGGTGAGCGGCGTGTTGGAGGTCCCCGGAAGCAGCTCGCCGGGCACGACATCTTCCACACCATCCGCACCGCCGAGCACATCCCCCAGCAGCCAGGCGCCGCAATCCAAAGCGCCGGCTTCCTCGGAAGAGCCCGCCGTAAAGACCACGACGGTTCCATTGTCTTTTTCGTATCCGGTCGATGGAACGGTTGTGCAAAAATTTAGCATCGACAATCTAATCTATTCTAAAACGATGAAAGACTGGCGCGCGCATGCGGGGGTGGATTTCGCTGCGGAATTGGGCACGGAAGTGAAAGCGATCGCCGATGGGACCGTGAAAAACGCCTACCACGACGACCTATTTGGGAATGTCGTATATATCGAGCACGGCGAGACCGGCGGATGCTACTGTGGCCTGGAAACGATGGACGTGAAAGCCGGCGATACGGTCAAGGCCGGTCAAAAAATCGGGACGGTTGGGACAACCCCTTGTGAGAGCGCTGACGACCCACATCTACATTTTGCGGTTAAGAAGTCCGGCAAGTGGATTGACCCCCTCACAATCTTTGAATAGGCGCCCTCGGCAACGTTTAGGGGCATAAAAAGCAGAGTCAAGAGAGGAATCTTTTGACTCTGCTTTTTTGATCTCTGCCTGTAAAGTTTAGAATATATTCATAAAAATTACAAGAATGTTGCTGGAAATATTATTAATTTCGTGGTACACTATATACGAAATGAAAAGGCCCCTTCTTTTCGGTGAAGTGCGTTTCAATTGATGTAACGGGGTGGAGATTAAATTGGATGCGAGTTGTCCGTTCGGGTGAATCCTTAACAGTTTATTCATGAAATAGACACCGAACGTTACCATACCCAGCGGAAATTTTACTATACTTAAATAGACGGGGAAAGAGAACAGACAGGTTTGTATAGCCCGGTTCCCCACGGGCATACGGAATGAGACTGGTAGAAAGGAGGTACATTCGTGAACAGCAGAGGAGCGGTTCTGGTTTGTGTTACAGGCCAGCGCGATTGTGACAGATTGATTAAAGCAGGGAAGCGGATTGCAGAAGAGCGGTCGGTTCCACTGCATGTATTGTGTGTACAGCCGACTTCGGCGGGGTTCGATGCCGACTGTGAGGAGTTGGAGTATCTGCGGCAGACATCGCGCGACGTGCAGGCAGAAATGTCCGTCTATTTTCATGATGACGCAGCGTTGTTGGCAGTCGGGTTTGTAAAACAAATAGGAGCGACTCATATTGTGACGGGAATGGCGGAAGCCCCCGTTAATGGATTTGTGGAAGTCCTTCATAAGCTTTTGCCCCAAATCCCCATTTCCATGGTGGCAAAAGACGGCATCATATATAATATCTGCCCGACAAACAGAAAGGCAGTGCCCGCCAGAATGATGAATGCATAAGCTGGCGGCTGTTCCAGGGGTCCTGGCCTTGTGCCAGGACCCCTTTTTGCTCCCTCTAGATGGCAATTTACATCTCTTAAATTAGCAAGATGGAATTTTGCTTGTCTGCTTGCCATTTCATGGCCAATGCCGTACAATAGACACATCCCTGTGAAATCCGAAGAAAGGAGGGGGATACACAGATGCTCAAAGAAAACCAACGGATTTTTAATGTGACCATGGTGGTGCTGGATGCATGCATCTGCCTGATTTCTATGGTCCTGGCCTTTGTGATCCGTTTTAACGTGTTGGATGGTGGCCATGACCGCATTGGAATCGTCTACTATTTGAGGCTGATGGTCCTGGTAATCCCGTTTTATTTTTTATTGTATCAATATTTTGGCCTGCACGATTCCTTCCGAAGCAAAGCGCTTGTGTCGGAGATCGGAAAAATTGTTCAGGCGAATATGGTTGGTTCGATCTTTATCTTTGTGTTGGTCTTCTTTTTGAAGGAGGTCAACGTTTCCCGAATGGTCGTTGTGCTGTTCGCGGGGATGAATACCCTGTTCGGCTCCATCGAACGGGTGGCGATCCGGAAAATCCTGCGGCGCTTGCGCGAAAAGGGATATAACCTGAAGCAGCTCCTGATCGTCGGCTGGAACCAGGCGTCCGGAGAATTTTACGATAAGATCATGCTGAACCGCAGTCTGGGATACGACGTCTGCGGCTATCTGAGCGGGCAACCGGAAAATGTGGGGAAACGCAACCTTCCCTATCGGGGGACGTTCCAGGACCTTTCCAACCTTTTGGAAAATAAGGAGATCGACGAGGTGGTTATCTCGCTCGATTACGATGAATTCCCGGAGTTGGAGGAGATCATCGATACCTGCGAAAGGGAAGGGGTCAAATCCAGCCTGCTCCCCTTCTATACGAAATTCTTGCCCACCAGGCCGTATATCGACGTGGTGGAAGGCATGCCGCTCATCAACTTGCGCCGCGTGCCATTGGACAATTTGGTAAACGGCTTTTTAAAGCGGAGCTTTGATATTGTGGCTTCACTTTTGGGCCTGGTCCTTCTGTCCCCCGTCTTTTTGGGGGTGGCGATCGGCGTGAAATGTTCGTCCCCCGGTCCGGTGATCTACCGCCAGACACGCATCGGCCGCCGCAAGAGGGAATTTACTATGTATAAGTTCCGTTCCATGAGTACGGAGAACAATGCGGATATGACCACATGGGGAACCCGCAACGACGGACGCCGGACCGGGTTTGGGGCCTTTTTGCGCAAGTACAGCCTGGACGAGCTGCCGCAGCTCTGGAATGTGCTAAAAGGGGATATGAGCCTAGTAGGGCCGAGGCCCGAACGCCCGTATTTTGTAGAAAAGTTCCGGGAGGAGATCCCCCTGTATATGATGAAGCACCTTGTCCGTCCCGGGATTACGGGATGGGCCCAGGTCAATGGCTGGCGTGGGGATACCTCCATTGAAGAACGGATCAAATGTGACATTTATTACATTGAAAACTGGACCTTCCTTTTGGATATCAAGATCTTGTTCCTAACCATATTTAAAGGAATTGTGAACAAAAGCGAAGATCTCTGAAAAGGAAGGGATTCTGTGCTATAATGATTCCATAAATGCCTGTGAAAACGAAGATTTCCGCGTGGATAGAGCGTTGCGGCTACCCCAAAGCAGCGGGGACTGCCGTATTGCCGTTTGGCGGAAGGGTGTGGAAATAGGGAGGAGACAGCTTTGCTGCCGTATGTTTTGCTGTTGCTGTTTCTTGTTGTGTCTGGATTCCTCTTATGCGAACGGAATCCAAGCAGGAGGAAAGACGCGATTTACTTGGGGATCGCTTCCTTGGGGTTGATTCTCTTTGCTGCATTCCGCGGGGAGACGGTTGGCATTGACTATCCGATGTATCAGACATACTTTGAACAGATGCATCGGGAGGGATGGCAATTTTTGACCGGGCCACAGAATGAATACCGCATGGAGTTCGGCTTTAGCTTTCTCAACTTTGCGATTTCCCGGTTTACCGGGGATGTCCACGTCTTTATGGCGGTTGCGGCAACGATCCTGGTGCTATTGGCGGCCATTGCCATCTATCGGGATTGTTCCATTCCCTGGGTGGGGATGTTTATCTTTGTAAGTTTCCATTTTTTCGGCAATTCCATGAGTTTTATCCGGCAGTCCTTCGCCATTGGGATTTTCTTATTCGCCATTCGCTATCTCAAGGAAAAGCGTTTTGTGCCATATCTGTTGATCGTATTGCTGGCGGCGACGTTCCACAAGTCCATCCTGCTGCTGATTCCCTTCTATTTTTTGGCGCAGGTTCCCATTTGTTGGAAAACCCTTGCGGTGTATGGGACAGGGACGATTCTAATTATGGCCTTCTTCTGGCCGATTTTCGAATTTATCACCCAATTTGTTTACCAGTTCTATGCAACGGAGGAAGGGCTTTATTTCCTGCGTGGGCGCGATTGGCAGACCGCGTTTATCCCCGTATCCTTGGCGGTTGTGGCCCTTTTGTTGAAAGGCCGCCTACTGCGGCAGAACCCACAGAATGGGGCGCTGGTCCATCTGGCGGTATGCACGGGTTTGCTCTTTATTTTAACTTGCCAACATTATATTTTTCAGCGGATTGGAAATATTTTCTTTGCCGGCGCGATTTTTTTGCTCCCCGAGCTCCTTAAAGGGATCCGGATCGAACCCGCTGCGGACGAGGACTTGGAGCAGCGGAGGTTCCAGATGCGGTCCGAACGGAAGCAGCAGATGCGGGAGCGCCGGAAGAGGAAGAGTGTGGAGAACTGGCACCGGCAATATTATTATTACAGCCTCGGCGTTACGCTCTTTTTTGGCACCCTATATTATATCTGGTTCTTGCTGCAGAACCGCATCAATCTGATTCCCTATGTGACCTTTTTTTAAAGAGGATATTTGTGCTTAGAGGCGCAATATAAAACGATAAGAAAGAGGGCGACTATATGTGGGCATATGCCATCATTGTATTTAGCATCTTAATTCTTGGCCTGCTTTTGGGGGAATGGAAACCGAGCCGGAAAAAGGAGATTTTATACCTTTGTATTTCCTCGGTGATCCTAATTGTTTTTTCTTCTATCCGGGCGACCAACGTGGGGATTGATTATTTCCAGTTTTATGTGCCGTTTTTTGAGAATGTCCACAGCGGCGGTTGGGGGTATTTAATCAGCGATGCGAACACCTACCGGTCTGAATTTGGGTTCAGCCTGTTGACATATCTGATTTCCTTTGTTACGGGAAACCCCTTTGTTTATGCGGCGGTGATCGCTGTTTTTATGGTCGGCCTGACCGCGCTAGTGCTCTATCGGGACTGCCCGAAACCGTGGGTTGGGATGTTCATTTTTGTCGCCTTCAACTTCTTTGGGAACACGCTGAGCTATCTCCGCCAGTCTTTGGCAATCGCTATTTTCCTATTTGCCATTCGCTATATCAAGGAAAAGCGGATCGTCCCATACATGTTGCTGGTTTTGTTGGCGGCGAGCTTTCACAATTCCCTGCTGCTGATGATCCCCATCTATTTCCTGGCGCAGATTCCGGTCAACCGGGTTTCTATGGGCGTCTATGCGGGCGTTACGGTTCTGGTACTGATCTTTTCCTGGCAGCTCTTTGACCTGGTCACGCAGTTTGTCTATCAATATTATGCGACTGAGCAGAACCTCTACTTTATGAATGGCCGCGACTTCATGACGGGATTTGTGCCAGTTTTGGCCATGGTGATGATCATCGGCTTCAAAAAACTGTTGCTCAAACAAAATCCAAGGAATGTGGTTTTGGTCAATCTTGCCATGTATGCAGGGATCTTTTTCATCTTGACCTGGAAGCATTTCCTGTTCCAGCGGATTGGCAATATCTTCTTTACCGCTGCGATTTTGTATATCCCGGAGCTGTTGGCTGCCTTGCAATCCACCGCCACCGAAGAAGAGAAAGAAAAACGCTTTCTGGCGGGCAAAGGTAGCTGGCGCAATTATGGTTATTACTATGGTTTGGCGGCTGTCATGGTCTTTGGGTTGATCTATTACTTCTGGTTCATCCAGCAAAACCGCATCAACCTCTTGCCGTTCTATACCGTCTTCCAGGAGATCCAGGTGAGCGCTCTGCGCGTACAGGCGATTACGACGACCATCCTGAATACTTTGGTGCAAACCTTTGGATAATAAGAAGGAGACGCTCTTTTTACAGAACGTCTCCCGTTTCTTCTATGGACTTCTCAACCGAGCGCTACGTCTAAAATCATCATCACCAGGAAACCAAGCATGACGCCCGCCGTCCCTGGGTGGGAATGTTCGCCGAGGTGTGCTTCCGGAATAAGTTCCTCCACCACAACATAGATCATCGCGCCTGCGGCAAAGGAAAGGAACCAGGGCATCAATGGCGTCACCGAACCAGCGATTAAAACCGCCAATAGGCCGCCAATCGGTTCGACAATCCCGGAGAGCGCCCCGTATGCGAACGACCGGGTGGCCGACAAGCCTTCTTGCCGCAAGGGAAGGGAAATTGCTGCGCCCTCTGGAAAATTTTGAAGGCCCATTCCGAGGGCCAATGCCATTGCAGCCGCCAACGTCACCGGCGCGCCTTCCTGTGCGACAAGCGCAAAGGACAGGCCGACTGCCATGCCTTCGGGGATATTGTGCAGCGTCACGGCAAACACCAACATGGTCGTACGCTTTAGTGAGGAAGAAATCCCCTCCGGTTGGTCGCTGCCCGGGTGCAGATGGGGAAGGAGCCGGTCGAGCAGCATTAAAAACAGGCCCCCCAAGACAAAACCACCCGCTGCGGGAATCCATCCGATTTGCCCCTGCTCCTCTGCCATTTCAATCGAAGGGATCAGCAGGGACCATACGGAAGCGGCAATCATGACGCCGGCGGCAAATCCTAAGAAAATGCGCTGTAGATTTGCCTTTACCCCTTTGCGGAATAAAAAAACCATAGCTGCGCCCATAGCGGTACAGAGGAAGGTGAATCCCGTCCCGATCAAGGCCAGCCATGCGGGATGCAATCCTTGCATGGACGTCCTCCTTTTCCGACTCCCGATATATGGATTATAATCACGAGAATCGTTATTATGATTATAGAGGAGGAACGTTTGAAATGCAATGGAATTTTTCGCAGGCCCTCCCATCTGGTTCCATCGGAGGGAGGTTTCTACTTTTACCGGTTGGAATTGGGCACAGCGGCCAAGGAACCCTTTTTGTATTTCATCCTGGTGGCCATGCCGCCGCGGATATGCCGCTGCGCTTTGTTTACCTCTAGCACATTTTTTACTTCCCGATAGAGCTGTGGATCGACATATTTTAAACGCTGGGCGACATCTTTATGTACCGTGCTTTTGCTGACGCCAAACTTTTTGGCTGCTTTTCGGACTGTGGCCTTGTTTTCGATGATATATTCGCCGAGCTCGACAGCGCGCTCTTCAACGATGCCTTTCATGGTACGCCCCCCTGTTCTAGTTAGGGCATGTTCAGATTGCAAGCTCAAGACATGGAAAACGGTGCGGTTTTCGCTTGAACGCGCCCTATGCTACCAAATATATGTGGGGGGACCCGAGAATATGAAGGGGCCGTCCTCTGGCGGTTGTTCTGGGGTGCGGCCTATGATATAATTCTAAAGAATGAGCTTTACTGTTGGAGGGACAAAGAATGGATGCCCCAAAGGTCAGTGTGATTGTACCGGTTTACAACTGTGAGGACTATATTGCAAGGTGCATACAGTCCCTATTGGCGCAGACATTACGCGAAATAGAAATTATCGCGATCGACGATGGGTCAACGGACAAATCGGGTGCGATATTGGATCGATATGCTGAAAAAGACCAACGCCTTCGCGTATTTCATCAGAAAAACGGCGGGGTGTCCGCAGCACGGAATAAGGGGCTTCAATACGCGCAAGGAACCTATATCGGTTTTGTGGATGGGGACGACTATGTAGAACCTGATATGTACCAAGAGCTCTTGGCCGCTGTCGATCATCGGGCAGAAGTCGCGATATGTGGTTACGACCTGCAATTTGTTGGACATCGGGAAACTCGGCCATGTCAAGGGGCGCCCCTGATCCGAATCACATCTCCATCGGATTTTTATATGCAATATTTTTGGAAGTCTCCAAATCTGTGGGATAAAATTTATTGCAGGCAGATGATCGAGCAAAGGCGGGTATTTTTTTCCGGTGATGTTGGAGAGGATCTTTTGTTTAACCTGGAACTGCTCCCCCATTTAAAGACCGCAGCGATTGTACAAAAGGTTTTATATCACTATGTACAGAGAAAAAACTCTATTATTCACAGAGGTAATTGGAAAATCCTGCGGCAAGGAGATCTTTTCGAAAACTATCTTGTGAAGTTCTGTGGGAAAGCATCTATGGAAGAGGAGCAGAGCCCTCTACTTTATATTTCTTTCTTCTCGGTGTTAACGGGTTATTTGTGCTCTGCGAAGACAGCTTCGAGGCCATTTGGCTCTCTAAAATATCATATTTATAAATTGACTCGGGACACACAATTATGTGCGATTTGCGAAAAAGCCATGCAGAGTGGGGAGTTGTATAAACTGAGAAAGAAATGTTTGATCACGCCAGCGTTTTACCAGATCGAAAAGTGGCTTTGTTTTTTGCTGAAGCACCGGATGGTCCGTGCTTCTTCAGCGGTTATTTGGATGATAAGCCGGTTGTATGTAAAAAGTCACTTGGAGGATGAAACAACACTTTTCGCATAATGATCAAAAGGACTCGGTTGACGGCAAAGACCGATTTACCTCAAGCGTATGCTTCATTTCGGAATGGCAAAATTGATAGGGATTGGTAAATTGTGGGTGTGAAAGGAAGTGGCTATTCGCAGTGAAAACGTTATTATCTATTTGCAGATATTATGGTTTAAAGGGAACAGCCGCAAAAGTTTGGGAAAAATATGTTGTTGACCGAAAGCGTTTTCACACAGACGGGAAGACAGAAGTACCCACTTTTCCACCTTGTCCAGAGAGAGAACTTCCGGTTATAAAAGAGAGGGTTCAACCGTTCTGTATCTATTATTTGGTCCATTATTTTTATCCGAACCGGCAGGGCGGGACGGAGCGCTTTGTATTCAATATGGCGCGGGCCCAACAGGAAAAAGGGCACCGGGTAAAAGTTTTTACTCTGGGTACGGCAGATTGTAACGAGTACCCATTTTCAGTAGGAGATATCCTGTATCGGACCTTCCTCTTTGAAGGGCTTGAAGTGGTAGAGTTTCGCTATCGCAAGACACCTTATGGGTTGTTTTATAAACGCATCGATCCGAATGATCGATCCATGCATCGTTTTGCCATGTATTTTCTGAAGCAGGATTGTCCGGACATGGTGCATTGTGCCTATCCGCAGCCGATGGCGGCGTTTTTGCAGGCGTGTACAGAGCGTGAGATTCCCTATGTTGTGACATTGACGGACTTCAATATTTTCTGCCACTATGCTACAATGGTAGACCGGCAGGGACATTTTTGCCCCGGCTGTAAACAGGGACGGCGATGCGCAGCGGTATGCAAAACGAATACGGTTCCGGACTTTTCCCAGCGTTATAGATATGCAGCTGAACTTTTGCAAAAGGCTGCTGCTGTTTCCGTACCCTCCGAATTTGTGGCGTCCGTGGTTCATCAGGAATTTCCGGAGGTTGTGCCATATGTGATCCCGCATGGGATTGCACCCGAATTTTCTTTTTCCCGTGGGCCGGTCAATCGAGTCAAGGCTTTTGCGTATGTAGGCACCTTTTCGGAATTGAAAGGAATCCATATGCTCATTGCTGCTTTCCGACGCCTGTCTGGAGCTTATACATTGGAGCTGTATGGGACAGGAACGGATGCCTATGAACGGCAATTAAAGCAGCTAGCAGGAAACGATCAAAGGGTTCACTTTCGTGGGCCGGTTGCGTTTAAGCGCATGCCGGAGATTTACCGAACACACGATTGCATTGTTGTCCCCTCCCTGTGGTATGAGACGTATAATTTCGTGGTTCGTGAGGCAATCGCTACAGGATGCTTGGTGGTGGCTTCCCAGATGGGGGCAATGCCCGAAGCGATACAGGAGGGAAAAAATGGCTTCCTTTTTAAAGCGGGGGATGAAGACGCACTGCTGAATGCCTTGGAATGCGCCGCTCGTTTCTCCGGCGATGGTTTCCCGTCGAGGCAACCGTCTACGATAGAGGAAGCAAGCAAGTATGAAGCGATCTACAGGCAATATGTTCCTACAAAATAATGTATGAGAGATTTGGTGACGATCATGAAGCAGTTTTTAAAAAAGATTCTTCCTCCACCGACTGCTTCCTTCAATCGGGAAGTAGAGCATATCCTTACGGCAATGCAGTCGAATCATCAGGACTTATCCAAAATACATGAAGAAAATGTTAGACTTCAGAGGGAAATTGCTGCGTTAAAGCAAGAAGTATCGGACTTGAAAGGATCGAAAGCACGGCTTACGGAAGAAATACGGTTGCAGACAAATCAAACGAACCGAATGCTTGCAGAGCGCAAAACGGCAGAGGACACGTTGCTGAAGGACCTAAAAGGCAGGCAATCGGAAGTATTGTGGGGCGAAATTTTTCGGGATACCATTGTAAATAGCATTTGGCTGAAAGATAAGAGCTTTTCGCCAGGCCGTTGGGCGGCAGGTTATCCATTTTTATATGCGCTTTATCGTGTTTTGGACGAGGCGCGACCAAAGCGGATTTTGGAACTTGGATTGGGCCAGACGACTCGGATGATCGGCCAATATGCGTCGGCATTTGAAGATGTACAGCATATCGTTATTGAACACGATCCGGAATGGATTGCATTTTTCAAGAGAAGCTTTTCGTTTGGAGAACGTACAACTCTCTTACAATTGCCTCTGGAGGAAAGCGCGTATTTGGAAGATAACAAGGTCCTATCTTATAAGGGGTTTACAGATGCCTTAGAGGGAAAATCATTTGATCTAATTTCGATTGATGGCCCTTTTGGAGGGAATGCAAAAATATACTCGCGTGTGGATGTCTTGCGATTATTCCCGAACTGCCTGATGGACTCTTTTGCTGTGTTGTTGGATGATTTCGATCGTCTGGGAGAACGGCGGACTATGGCGAAAATGGAGCTGAATTTAAAGGATCATGGGATTGCCTATCATGTGGGTAGGTTCGTCGGACAGAAAGAGACGCGGATATTGACCTCAGAAAATTGGAAATTTTTGTGTTCGATGTAAATCGTACAATGATCATTAAGGAGATTTTTTCATGAAACAGAGTTGGGTTAATGTAGCGTTTATCTGTGATAGTGGTTATGTAATTCCTACAGTTGTGGCAATGCATTCGCTGATCCTTAATAAAAATATCAATACGAATTATCACATACATCTAATTGAAACGGATCTAGATCAATCAGCCATTACATTGTTTAAAGAACTGGAATGTGATGATGTGCGTATTCATATCGTTCATGCTTCTGTGGATTCATTAAAAAAGTTGCATACATTTGATAGCCATTCGCATTGTGTAGCTACGGTAGCAGCGTTACTAAAATTCTATCTCCCTACCTTATTGCCAGAATGTGAAAAGGTTTTGTATTTGGATGGAGATATCCTTGTATTAAAAGATTTATTCGACTTATATTCATATGATTTTTCTTTGAATCATGAATTAGCATGCGCTGTTATAGATAGTGGCAGTATATATTATAAGCATAAATATGTGCAGCAAGTTCAACACTATTTTAATTCAGGAGTAATGTTGCTGAACTTGGCGAGAATGAGAAACGAAAGTATCTCGGAAGTATTGGTTCAAAAAAAGCAGGAATTAAATGATTCATCATTAATGGATCAGAATGTGTTTAATTTGGTTTTTGATGGGCAAGTGCACTTGTTATCCATACAATATAATGTCTTATTAGTAAATCTTATACGAGCGAAAAAGAAGTATAAATTAGAGGATATCAATGTTACGTACGGAAGTAATTACTCTAGTTTAGGAGAAATCATAGAATTTGCATCTATTGTTCATTTTTCTTCGAAAGACAAGCCATGGAAATATCAGGATGTTCCATGGGCGGACGAATGGTACCATTATTTTCAAGGGTCACCGGTTGGAGATAAAGTTCTAGAAAGAAAATGCTTAGAAGATGAAAATCTACAAAATGAAGTAGCTGGGGAATATGGAACTTCTCGATTAAAAGGGCATACACCAAAAGTGTCAATTGTGATGCCTGTATATAATGTGGAAAGTTATTTGGAAGAGAGTTTACAAAGCATATTAAGCCAAACTTTCCAAGATATCGAAATTATTTGTGTAAACGACGGGTCCACAGATCGTTCAGAAGCGATACTGAAATCTATAGCCAAAAAAGATCTACGAGTTATCGTTATTAATCAGAGTAATCAAGGCCAATCTGCGGCAAGAAATGTGGGTGTTAAAACAGCACATGGAAAGTACATTTATTTTATGGATAGTGACGATAAGCTAGAGGAGAACGCTATAGAGATTTTATATCGAGAAGCGGAAAAGGAGGAGTTGGACTTATTGCTTTTCGATGGGACATCGTTTTATGAAACATCGGAACTTGAAAAACAATTTCCACAATATAAAACGTATTATAAGAGGACTTATAAGTATAAAAAGGTACGATTAGGTTGCGATCTATACGTTGAGATGGTTAGAAATGGTGATTTTAAAGTCTCTCCATGCCTTCAGTTCTTCAATAGGGATTTTTTGTTGAGAAACAATATATGCTATAAAAATGGAATTATTCATGAGGATAATTTATTTGCGTTTATAAGTATCTTACAAGCAAACCGAGCAGCGCATATACCGGATGTTTTATTTATTAGGAGAGTACACGAAAGCTCTACCATGACTACGGAAGTGGGATTTAAAAATTTTAAAGGATATTTTATATGTGCTATCTTGATGATGCAATTTTTAAGCAATCGATCGTTTAAAAGCGCTGTCGTTTTAGCAGCATCTCAACAGATAAGTTCTTATATAAAAACTGCACGTAATATTTATATGCAATTAACTAGGAAAGAACGGGCAGAAATACATGATTTATCTGAAGTAGAAAAGTTGTATTTTCAAAAACTGATCCAAGACGCTATTAACCCAACAGCTTATGTTGAAAGGAATAGTGGAAATACAGAAGCTATTTATCAAGAACTTCAATTCTATAAAAAAGAGCTGGAAAATGTAAAAAAATCGTTTTCTTTTAGAATTGGACGTTTTATTACTTTTATCCCCAGGAAGATTCGAGGGACAATCCGGTGTTATCGGGAACATGGACTTATGTATACGCTCCATTGTATTTTTTATGGTTCACCGTAATGGGGGTTAGACGATGGATACACCAAAGATATCGGTTATCATTCCTGTCTATAATGCGGAGAAATATTTAGAAAAGTGTTTGGATAGTATTTTGCAGCAAACCTTTAGGGAGATAGAAGTGATCTGTGTAGATGATGGTTCTCAGGATGCTTCAAAACAAATACTTCGGAGATATGCTTCCCAAGATGCACGTGTAATTGTTGTTGAGCAGAAAAATATGTATGCAGGAGTAGCTCGGAACCGAGGGATGGAGCTTGCAAAGGGAAAATATTTGATCTTTTTGGATGCGGACGATTTCTTTCACCCAGATATGTTGAGGAGGGCTTACGCATGCAGTGAACAATACAGGGCAGATATTACGATATTTAATGTAAAATGTTTTTCCGACCAAACAAAGATTACTTTTAAAGGAAAGTGGTTATATAATAAAGATTTAATACCGCAAAAGCAGCCTTTTTCAATGCATGATATATATTCTCAAATTTTTCAAATCACAACAGCGGCGCCGTGGAACAAATTGTTTAATAGGGAATTCATACAAAGGGAACAAATCCTTTTTCAGGGGACACGTAGTACAAACGACGTATATTTTGTAAATTTGGCGTTGGCACTTGCAGAGCGGATTGTCACAATTGACCGCTCTTTATTGTATTACCGCGTAGATACAAAAAATAATTTGCAAAACACACAAGAACAATCCCCCCTTGACTTTTATACAGCATGTAGAGCTTTAAAGAAGTCTTTAGAGCAGAGAAAGGCCTTTCAGAATGTAGAGCAAAGCTTTGTAAATTTTGCTTTAAGCTGTACAATGAATGCTCTACGAAAGGTAAAGAACGAAGAGAGCTTTCGGGATATATGCGAATGTTTTCGGAGAGAGATTGCTATGGAATTAGGCATCCATTCTCATATAGAGGATCGTGATTATTTTTACAACGATGAAGATTATAGAATTTTGATCCATTTATGTAACGCATCCATTCCTAGCAATAAGGATTCTATTTTTAATTTAACAGGGTCTAACAACCTTGATAAGAAGCCGTTACCCGGATTACGGAAGTGGCGAGGAATTCTTTTGTGTTTCTATCATCACGGATTGTTCTATACTTTAAATGAAGTATTAAAAACGTTAAAAAATAGATTAGGGTGAACGAACATGTTACAAAAAATGCGGAAATACCAGTTCCTCTTTGAGGAGCTGGTAAAAAGAGATTTTAAGAAAAAGTACAAACGCACCGTATTGGGGATGTTTTGGAGCGTCCTATCCCCTTTGCTGATGTTGTTGGTCATGAGTTTGGTTTTTACGCAGTTCTTTGGGCGGTCTACGCCCCATTATACGATTTATCTTTTTAGTGGACAGCTGGTATTTTCCTATTTTACCGATGCGACAAATAGTGGTATGTCCTCGTTGATGGACAATTCCACAATATTTTCAAAAATTAATGTACCCAAATACATGTTTTTATTGTCGAAAAACGTCTCGTCCTTCATCAATTTTTGTTTGACATTAGTCGTGTTCCTTCTCTTTGTGGCGATCGATGGGATTCCATTCCGTTGGACCTTCCTTTTGCTGCTCTACCCAATCGGATGCCTGGTTGTGTTCAATATCGGCATGGGACTTATCCTATCTGCGCTGTATATGGTTTTCAAAGATGTCAAATATCTCTATACGGTGGTTACACAGGTCATTATGTATTTTTCTGCAATCTTCTATAACATAGAAGCGTTTTCTCTGCACATCCGCTATTTGTTCTACCTAAATCCTATTTTTGTATACATCCGCTATTTCCGCAAGATTGTAATTGAAAACGATATCCCGGAGCCGAGTTTCCATCTATTGTGCGCCTTTTACGCGTTGGTTGTCTTATTGATCGGTGCATTCATCTATAAGAAATACAATTATAAGTTCCTGTATTATGTGTAAGGAGGCATTACGATGATCATAGAAGCGAAGGATGTCTCCATCCGCTATATCCTAGGGGACTTTAAAGACATCGGGATCAAGGAGTATGTGCTCCGCAAAATCAAGCGGAATTACCATGTGCGGGAATTCTGGGCCGTGGACGGCGTATCATTCACATTGGAACGCGGGGACATGCTTGGAATTATCGGCAGCAACGGCGCGGGAAAATCCACGCTCCTAAAGGCTGTCACCGGCATTATGGTGCCGACAAAGGGCTGGGTCAAGGTCAACGGGTCCATTGCCGCGTTGCTGGAATTGGCCAGTGGCTTTGACGGGGATTTGACCGTGCGCGAAAATACGTATCTGCGCGGGGCGATGCTCGGCTATACCCGCAAATTTATGAACGAAAAGTATGAGGAGATCATCGACTTTTCGGGCTTGCAAGAGTTTCAGGACCGTCCCTTCAAGCAGCTCTCCTCCGGTATGAAATCCCGGCTGGCATTTTCCATTGCCTGCTTGGTACGGCCGGATGTCTTGATTCTGGATGAGGTCCTCTCCGTAGGCGACGGCGCGTTCCGGAAAAAGAGCGAAGAAAAAATGATGGAGATCATCAATGGCGGCGCAACCACAATCTTAGTTTCCCATCTGTTGGAGCAGGTGCGAAGTATGTGCAACAAAGCCCTTTGGCTGGAGCGTGGGAAGCAGATTGCCTTTGGTGACGCCAACGAGCTCTGCGACCGCTATGAAGAATTCTTAAGCCAAAAAAAATAGGCGAATTTTTGGAAAAGTGGCGTTAAGAGGCGCATTAGCCTCTTTACTTTATCTCGCTAATCTAGTATTATATTGGTATATCACCCCTCCACACTCCCGGCAGCGGTCCGGCGCGGCAGCGGAGGGGCTTTATCTGACTTTTGAGAGATTTAAGAAGGAGAGAGTACGCATGAAAAAACTGTGGGGAATTTTTCTGGCGGCGCTGATGGTCATCGGCTGCGTGGGATGTGGCAACGGAGCAACAGGGAATGGAGACGACGCTGCGGGATTGGCCACGAATGGCGATATGGCGTCGGAAACCGGAGGAGAGGCGGCTGACGAATCTTGGACAAAGGTCGAAAGCGCGGGCCAGCTCATACTGGGCTTGGACGATGCATTCCCGCCGATGGGCTTTGTCGATACGCAGACTGGCGAATTGGTTGGGTTTGATATCGATGTGGCAACCGAGGTGTGCAGCCGGCTGGGGATTGAGCTGGTCACACAGCCCATCGATTGGGATAGCAAATCCGCAGAGCTCAGCAATGGGAATGTCGACTGCCTCTGGAACGGCTTCAGTGAAACGCCGGAGCGCGCAGAGGAATTTAATCTCAGTATCCCTTATATGAAGAACGACCAGATCATCTTAGTGAAATCCGATTCCACCTATCAGGGTTTGAACGATCTGGCAGGAAAGATTGTCGGGGTGCAAGCGGATTCTTCTGCTGAGGTTGCGCTGAATGAGAACCCTGACTTCAAGGATACGCTTCAAGAAGTCGTACAGATCGACGACTATTCCAAGGCTGTTATGGAAATCCAGAATGGAACCATTGATGCGATTGCCATCGACGAAGTGGTGGCGCGCTACTATTTGCAGAACAACCCCGGCGCCTATACCATCTTGCAGGATGAAAACGGCGACGACGCTTCCCTGGCAGAGGAAAACTATGTCATCGGTTTCCGCAAGGGCGACGACGCTTTGAAGGAAAAAGTAGAGGGCGCTTTGAAAGAGATGTCGGCAGACGGCACGTTGGCGGAAATCTCCAACAAGTGGTTCGGGGAAGACGTCACAACGATTCCGGCGGAGGAATAAGAAGCAATTTCCATGAAAAGGGCTGAAAAGGAGGTGGTTGCAGCGTGAATTACCAGGTATTGCTGTCCCAGATGTTGGAAGGGACGCTGATGTCGCTGCGCATCTTTTTTTCCACGCTGCTTTTTTCCTTGCCACTGGGATTGTTGGTGGCGCTGGGACGTATGTCCAAAAATCCGATCATTAATTTGCCTGTGCGGTTCTACATACTGGTGATGCGCGGTACGCCGCTGATGTTGCAATTGCTGTTTATCTTTTATGGCTTAAAGCCCATTTTTGGTATTCAGCTCGACCGCGTGATTTCCGCGCAGGTGGCATTTGCCTTAAATTATGCCGCCTATTTTGCAGAGATTTTCCGTGGAGGAATCGAAGGAATCCCGCAGGGACAGCATGAGGCGGCAAAGGTGTTGGGCTTTACCAAGAAACAAACCTTCTTCCGAATTGTTTTGCCGCAGGTGGTCAAGCGGATCATCCCGCCGATGGGCAACGAGTTCATCACATTGGTCAAAGATACATCGCTGGCCCAGGCGATCGGCGTGGTCGAATTGCTGCGCATTACGGAAAATTGGGTGTCCTCGGCGGTCGACATGACCCCGTTCCTGATCGCGGGTATTTTCTATCTGGTGATGAATGGCATCGTGACGCGCTGCTTTACAGTGGCAGAAAAGCGCCTCAGCTATTACCGTTAGGAGGGGAAGGACCGTGGAGATATTACAGGCGGAACAAATTCGAAAGAGCTTTGATGGAAATGAAGTATTGAAAGGGATTTCTATTTCCGTGAATAAGGGCGAAGTGTTGGCGATCATCGGACCCTCCGGTTCCGGAAAGAGTACCTTCCTGCGCTGTGTCACCCAGTTGGAGACGGTCGATTCCGGCGCCATCACCCTGTGTGGGGAGACGCTGGTCAAAAATGGGCCGGATGGGAAGGCGGTCTATGCGGATAAAGCGACATGCAGCCGCATTGGTCTGCGCATTGGCCTGGTGTTTCAGAATTTTAATCTGTTCCCGCATTTTTCTGTGCTGCGCAATATTACGGAAGCTCCGGTCCGTGTGCTGGGAAAGAAGCGGGAGGAGGCGGAGACAACCGCACGGGAGCTTTTGAAGAAAATGAACCTGGCGGACAAAGCGGACGCTTACCCCTATCAGCTTTCCGGCGGGCAACAGCAGCGCGTTTCCATTGCGCGCGCGTTGGCCATGGAACCGGAAATCCTGTTTTTTGACGAGCCAACTTCCGCGCTGGACCCTGAGTTGACTGGGGAGATCCTCAAGGTAATCCGGGAGCTTGCCGCAGAGCATATGACCATGGTGGTCGTTACCCATGAGATGAAGTTTGCCCACGATGTGGCAGACTATGTGGTGTTTATGGATGACGGCACGATTGTCGAACAGGGAAAACCGGAACAGCTCTTTGACAGTTCGACCAATGAACGGACCCGCGCATTTTTGGCGCGGTATCACGATATGTAAAAAAGACTCTACAATCACTATCCTAAGCTGTAGAATAGCGATTGTAGAGGATTATTTTTATGTACACATATGGCATCTAAAGTAAGCGATGACTTCTTTAGATGCCATTTTATTATTAAATGATATTAATTAAAAAATATTGACTAATAGTAAAAAATATAGTAAATTTATATCAGAAAGGGTGATTCCAATGAGAAAGATTGATTTATAAATTGTACATAGACAATACAAGGAGGTAATATTATGAAAAAGAGTATATTTACTTTATTGACGATCGCTTTGCTGTTTTGTAATAAATACGCAGACAGTATTTGCAATTCCGCAACCTTTTATTAGAAAATTCTCTATAGAGTCGTTGCAGGGAATCCGTCCAAGTGAATATGTCAGTGCGAATGCCGCATCACTTGCAAAGGGGAAGATGTTGCTTCGTTCAAAAGGCAGAGGGGAAATATCCATAAAACGTTGGCAACAAAGCGGACAATCTTACAGCAATGACTTAATGCAGGTACAAAATGTTGATATAGGAACATATGGTTGTATGCTTACAAGTTTTACAATGGTTGCAGATTATCTGAGAAATTTAGATTATGATCCTGGACGGGTCAATAAGATTATTACAACGGCCGCTTGTCCTTTTCAATCTGTCGTCGCAGGTCAACGTTGTAGCTTATCAGTAGATGTGAATGAATTTAAAAACGTATCTGTAGCCGATACAGCGGCTTATGTCGCGGATGGAATCAGTCAAGGCTTGCCAGTGATTATTGGAATGGAAAACAGCTATACAACGCATTTTGTAGTCGCATATGCTTATAGCGGCGAATTAGTTTATATTAAGGATCCAGCATCCGACAATAAAGCAACTTTACAGGACTATACGAATAATGGATATTGGGTGAATCGAATTTTAAGGTATAGCTATTAATCATGCAAAAAGGAGCTTGTTATGAAGTGGACTTTCTTCTTTGGAGCGGTGGTTTTCTTATGCTTTGCGTTGCTTGCTTGCACAACGGCCCCAGGGCCCTCGGATGATCGTTTTGATAAGGGGAGTCCCCTTTCTTCTGCTGGGCCGTCGGAAATCCCTGTGGGAACATCAACGCCGGCAGAGCCGGACGCCATTCAGGAAATCCAAGGATACTCCCTGAAAGATGCCGGATTGACGATCACAGCGGATCAGGTTTTTTCCGACCCCAATACAGATCAAAAGCGCATTATATGGGACACATGGCACATGGAGGATGCGACACAGGAATGGTTTTCTGTAAAACGCGCAGATTATGGAGGAAATCTCACCTTTGTGACGGTTGAAACCACAGAAAGTGGAATCGATTATACCTCCCACGTGATGTTCCTTTTACAATGCTACCGCGGCGAAGATTTGGCAGATGGAAACACCATACAGATTCAAGGGGAACAAGTCCCAGTAGAGGAACTCCGCGAAAAAGAGGTCTGCGAAGTTGATGGGTGGATGGTGTGTGACCTGACCAGCTATGTACTGCCGGAAGGGTTTCCAGCGACTATGGAGAAATGGGAGCAGGAGAATCCAGGAGACTACGATTACCAATGGACATTCGAAGTCTATGATGCGTTTAAACAAAATCTTTCGAATTGGATACAAGTGGGCACCGCATCGGAACCGGCTATGACTTGATCTTTTGTCCGGCAATGTTTTAAGACCCTTCTAACGCTTTTTTCACTGGATACTACGGACATCAAACAGAAAAGCCATGGTGTCTAAAGTGTTTTATCGCTTTAGACACCATGGCTTTCCGTTTCTATAGAATGTTTCGCCGATCAACGGCCGTTGATCGCATCGATGATCGAGATGACATCATCCAAGCTGTCCACCTTGCGCAGACAAAGCTGCAAAACGTCCGGTTCCAATTTGCAGAGGTCGGGAATCAGGATGGAACGGAACCCTCCGTTGTGCGCAGCGCGGATTCCGGCGTTGGAGTCCTCCAAGACCAGGACATTTGCGGGCGGTTCCCCCAACTGTTCTGCCGTCAGCAGGAAAATTTCGGGATTCGGTTTGCTGGCGTGGACCTGGTGCCCGCTGACCACACAATCGAAACGGTGCTCCAAGCCGTGCTGTTTCAGCAGGAAATCGATTTTTTTGGGCTGGGACGAGGAGGCGACGGCTTTTTTTAAGCCGCGCTGTTCCAGTGCATCCAACAGGGGAAACAACCCTTTTTTCGCGGGGATCTGTTCCGTCTGCAACGCCTCAAAAAAGAGCGGCGTCTGGCGGTCGATGACCTTCTGGACAGGGAAATCCGGCCCATAGACGTCCAGCAAGATCTGTGCGGAATCGGCCTTGCTGCGGCCCATAATCAGGCTGTGAATTTCGCGTGTAAAAACCTTTCCCTGTTCCGATACCGCCTGGCGCCATGTGCGTTCATAGAGTTGTTCGGTGTCAAACATCAGACCGTCCATATCAAAAATAACCGCTGTAATCCGTTCCATGGTGATTCTCCTTCCGCTTTGGGGCAATGCACAACTTCAGATGCTTTGCCGGTGCAATATCTCATGGCTGCCCTAAAGGTCCCGCACGATCGTGCGCTGTTTTTATGCCGGTGGGTCGGCTTTTCCGTATGTATTATACCAACCTGGGGCGTAAACCGCAACTGTGTTGGACGGCAAGACTTTGCGAGGGCGCTTGATCGAAAGGGCACTTGACCAAAAAGGATGCAGGCCAGTCTCCCGCGAAATCCAGGCCGGAGAAAAGCATTCCGGCAGGATTTACAGGCGCATCATCCCGGACATAATGCATACGCCTGCCGCGCCGCAGGAAAGGACACTTTGAATTTGCTCGGAATCAAGGGAGATGCCGCCGATCGCATAGACGGGCACGGACGCTGCGTGGCAGACCTCCCGCAGGAACGCCAACCCCCTGGGGGGAATCCCCGGCTTGCAGCCCGTTGCAAAGATATGGCCCGCGATGAGATACGAAGCCCCGAGTTGTCCGGCGCGGCGTGCGTCCTCAACGGAATGCACCGATGCGCCGATACGGGAAAAGCTGTCCAACGGCCGGTTGGCGTCCGCAGCGGCCTCTTCCAGCTTCCACAGGGGGAGCTGGATTTGTTTTACACCGAGACGCTTTGCCACATCGAGGAAGCTGTGAAGGATACAGGGAACTTGGTGGCGGTTGCAGATCGCCAGGACGTCCGCCGCGAGCGCTTCATAGGCGCTTTCGTCCAGGTCCTTTTCGCGCAGGACCAGGGCGGCGGGCTGGAAGGCGCAGACCCGCTCCACCTGCTCGAGAAAGGGCCTGGTGCAAAGCGATCGATTGGTAACCGCGACGACGGAGCGATTATACGTAGACATAGTCGTTCATCACCGGCTGGAGGCCGAGCTTTTGGAGGTCGTGGAATACTTCGTCCACGCTCCGCCCGTCGGAAATCTCGAATTGGTCGTCGCCCTTTGCTTCGATCTCGTCCGAGTGTTCGCCAATCCCCGTGCTGACACCTGCGGAGATTTTCGTTGCGGCGATCGAGACCAGATTGTCCCGCACGCGCGCACATTCCCGCGTGGAGATGGTGATGCTGGCAAACGGCATCAGAAGGCGGTAGGCCATCACCACCTGCAAAAGCTGCGGTTCGTGGACGTCCATGGGATTGATCTTATCGTTGTTGATGATCGGGCGGAGGCGGGGGCAGGAGAAGGCGATTTCCGCGTGCGGATATTTGCGCTGAAGCAGCCAGGCGTGGCAGCCGGTGGCGAAGGCGTCCTTGCGGAAATCGTCCAGCCCCAGCAGCGCGCCGAACCCGACGCCGCGCATACCGCCCTTTAGGGCGCGCTCCTGCGCGTTCAGCCGGTACGGGAAAATCCGCTTATGGCCCTGTAGGTGGAGCGTCTCATATTTGTCGCTGTTGTACGTTTCCTGGAAGACCGTGACGTAGTCGGCGCCGCACTGGTGGAGATATGCGTATTCGTCGGAGTTCATCGGATACACTTCCAGGCCGATCACCTTGAAATACTTGCGCGCAATTTTGCAGGCCTCGCCGATGTATGCAACCGTGGATTTGGAGCGGCTTTCTCCGGTTAGGATGAGGATCTCCTGTAGGCCGGTAGCGGCGATCGCCTCCATCTCCTTTTCGATCTGCTCGGCGTTCAGCTGCGCGCGGTGAATCTTATTGTGGCAGTTGAAGCCGCAGTAGATGCAGTAGTTTTCACAGTAATTGGCGATGTATAGCGGCGTAAACATGCAGACCGAATTGCCGAAATGCTTGCGGGTTTCCTGCTGGGCTACCTGTGCAATTTCCTCCAAAAGCGGAAGGGCAGCGGGGGAGAGCAGCGCGCCGAAATCCTCCAGAGTGCGGTTTTCATGCCGGAGAGCGCGGCGGACGTCATCCGCGGTATAACGGTTGTAATCGTAGGCGGCAGTGCGGTCCAAAACCTGCTGGCCGATGCCGGAATCCAAAACCTCCATGCCCGGCAGGTATGTCATGTGGTCGATGCGTTCCTTTTTCATATCCTGCCGCACTTCGTCGCTCAGGATGCTTTCGTTGATATGTTCATTCTGTGCCATGGCGCGTTTCCCTCCTTATTCTCTCAAAAAGCCGGTCAACGGGGAGGAGGCGCTTGCGCCCTTTTCCAGCGTGCGGCCAAGGCCGGAAAGGTAAGCTTTGCGGCCCGCCTCAATCGCCTGCCGGAACGCTTCCGCCATGACGGGGATGTCGCCAGCGGTCGCGATGGCGGTGTTGGCCATCACAGCGGCAGCGCCCATCTCCATCGCCTCACACGCCTGCGAAGGACGGCCGATGCCGGCGTCCACGATGATCGGGAGGTCGATTTCGTCGATCAGGATCTGGATGAACTCCTTGGTGCAAAGGCCCTTGTTCGTGCCGATCGGCGCGCCAAGCGGCATGATGCAGGCCGCGCCCGCGTTGGCCAGATCCCTGGCGGCGTTCAGGTCGGGATACATGTAGGGCATGACGACATATCCCTCTTTTGCCAGGACCTCCGTCGCCTTGATGGTCTCGTAGTTGTCCGGCAGCAGGTACTTGGAGTCGTGGATCACTTCGATTTTGATAAAGTCGCCGCAGCCCAGCTCCCGCGCGAGATGGGCAATGCGGACCGCTTCGTCGGCATTGCGCGCGCCGGAGGTGTTGGGAAGCAGGGTGACGGTTTTGGGGATATAGTCGAGGATGTTGGCCAGCCCGCCCTCGTTCGCGCGGCGCAGCGCCAGCGTGACAATCTGCGCGCCCGCCTTTTCAATGGCGGCTTGGATGAGTTCCAGCGAATATTTGCCGGAACCAAGAATGAAACGGGAGGTAAAGGTGTGCCCTCCGATGGTCAAAAGATCCTGTTGTGTATTCATGGTTCTTCTCCTTTTGTTGTACAGATGTATTGTGCGATGCAATTGGCCTCATGCGCTGCGCAGAGCGCTACGCGGGGAGCCATCAGGCCGTAGCCGGGCCCCGTCTGAGCTATCCCATCGCCGCAGAGGTAAAAATGATCGGTGATTTTGCGCGTCTGGATGCGGTTGCTGTCGCTGTATCCAGCCATTCCGGAGGCGGAGACCAGGAAGGCCTGCGGGAAATGCTCCAAGATGCCGTTCACCAGCATCGCCTTTGCCTCCGGGGAATCAAAGGCTTCGCAGACGATCGGGTCCTCTGCAAAGAGCTCCGGAAGATTGCCTTCCGTCACGCGGATGCAGTCGGTCCGGATGTCCAGATAGGGGTTGATCTGCAGCAGTTCCTCCTTTAGGGCGTCGGTTTTGTACATGCCCAGATGACGGAGCAAATACTGCTGTCGGTTTAAATTGGTGAGGTCCACGCGGTCAAAGTCGATCAGGTGCAGGTGTCCGACGCCGATGCGGGCCAGGGCAAACGCGACGTTGGAACCCAAACCGCCGAGCCCTGCGACAGCCACCCGCGCGTGGTCCAGCTTGTCCTGCACGCCTGCGGAATGGCGCTCCCGCAGCGCGCATTGAATCTGTTCTTTGGTGATAGGGTTGCGCGGTTCCAAATCAGCCACCTCCTACAAAATGGACGATTTCCACTTGGTCGCCGTCCGCGAGGACGGTGGAAGGGTACGCAGCCTTCGGGACAATCGCGCCGTTCCGCTCAACGGCGACGCGGGCAGGGTTGTACTGATTTTGGTCGAGGTAGCCCTGTAGGGTCGTCCCCTCCGCAAGTTCGACGGCGGTGCCATTGATCTGAATCATCATGCAGCTCCTTTCTGGAATCCAGCTGTAAGCAAAGAAAAAAGAGTTCACGAAAAAATACACCCGCGGTGGTGTACCCCTTCGTGAACTCTCGTTCACTCTCAACCGTTCCGATTCAATTGGATTCTCCTGATGGAGAACCTGTAAAATGTGCGCAGACGGGATGCATACAAAAACGGGAAATGCCAAGCATTTCCCGTAGGGTTCGTTTCTTTCCCTACGTTGGCATTATCCAAGTCAGGTTATGGGTCGAAGTTCGCAACTTCCTCTCAGCCTATGTATAAGCTCCCCTGTTCCATTTACGGGTCTACTATACACGATCCACCGGGATTTGTCAAGTTTTGGATAGTGAGTTTCTTGCATGGAAGTGTGGGCAGGGGCTTTGAACAGGGGCATTGGCTGCCGCTCGTGCCGTGCGCCGGCCAGGAGAAAATCCCGGTTTCTCAGAAGATGGCCGCCTACTCCAAACGGAGCTGCATGTCTTTGAGGGAACGGACAGGCCGTTCCGTAATTTGATCCTGTGGCCCAACCGTTCCGCACAAAAGGGGCGCATGTTCCGCATAGAGCCGGACGGTGTCGGCGACTTTTTCCGGGCTGAAATTGGCGTAGCAATAGTTGCATCCGTTCCGGCAGGTGTGATAAGCGCCGATGTCGATGCTCTCGACACACCCGCACGCTGCGCGTTGGTTGCGGTCTTTACCAGCGCGGAGAGGACAGCCGATGATCCGCTCGATCAGGTGAGGGTCGATGCAGCTTCCGTGTTGGACACCCACCGCCTGTAGGTCGCAGGACTCCGCGCAGCTCTCGATGGCCATGCCGTTCTCAGCGGCGATCTGGGCCATCTGTCCGGTCATATAGAACAGTGTATCCCCCTCCGGCGGAGACAGGAAAAGCCCTGCCGTATTGCGTTTTGTTTTTGCATAGAGGTCGATGAAGCTGATGACCACCCTTTCCGTATACCCGCGCAGGCGCCTGGCAATTTCCGAAAAGGCGGCCAAATGGTAGGAAACGGTGTACCGGCGGTTGAGAAAGATCGGATCGTACCGCCAGACGACCCGCTCTTTGCCGATTTTGGAAGAGAGGGCGTGAAAGGTGGGGATTAGGCGGTTCTTTTTGTCGGGCAGATTGGGTTCGATATCCCGGCCATAGCTGGTCAATGTAAATTGGACATAATAGGGATATGCCGCCAGCTCTCCCAGATGGGGGAGCATGTTCTCCGGGTTTTTCGTCCAAAAGACGATGCAATCCACCACCGAAGGCGATAAAGAGATGCGGCTGATTTGATGCGGGTTTATCGGGTTGCGGACATCCACATACCCCTCCCGAATGCGGTGCAGGAACCAATCCATATAGTAATTGGGAATGTCCGTCCGGCGGCTGGCGCTGAGAATCATCGCTTCACATCCTTTTAGAAAGCGGTAAAACGGCGCTTCCTATTCGAGAAGTTGTATCTGGCTGTCTGGTAATAGGATTCAATCGTACGCTGCTAACAAGAATTATTTCCGATATTTATTGCTCCTGAGCATGCTCAAGAAAGCTTGGCGGTTTGTACAGTGGTGTAGCCAATCGTGCTTTTTGGCCTCGTTTCTTGCATTGTCAATGAGATCTAAATGATTATGTAGATTGTTTATGGAAACCGTTTTTCCTATCCATTGCATTGCGGATAGAAATATATTTGCAGGGTGAGAATCCTTCATAAGATGTTGCCTGACTTTCTTTTGAATAAGGTAACACATTCTACATGGGCGGTACGTGGGAACATATCCACAGGCGTGAGCTCCTGCGGGACATAGCCCAAGTCGGCCAAAATGCGCATGTCGCGTGCGAGGGTTGCCGGATCACAGGAAACATATACCATGCGTTCCGGATTCATTTGCACCACCGTGTGCAGCAGTTCTGGGGCGCAGCCCTTGCGAGGCGGATCTATAATGATCACGTCCGGGCGTTCGCCGCGCGCTTCGAGTTTGGCAGCAGCCTCAGCCGCATCCGCACATAGAAACTCTGCGTTGACGATCCCATTGCGCTCTGCGTTTTTATGTGCATCCTCAATGGCGGGTGCAACCACCTCCACGCCGATCACACGCTTGGCCTTCTTTGCCATGGATAGGCCGATGGTCCCTGTGCCGCAGTATAGGTCCAATACCGTTTCCTTCCCAGTCAAACCTGCGTAGTCCGCCGCCTGTTGATACAGACGCTCCGCCTGTGTGCGGTTGACCTGATAGAAGGATAGGGGGGAAATATGGAAATCCAGCCCGCACAGCCGGTCTGTAATGTGATCCTGTCCCCAAACAACGCGGTTCTTTTTCCCCAGAACGACGTTTGTCCGCTCGCGGTTGCTGTTGACCATCACGCTTTTAAGCCCTGGTACGTTTTCCCGCAGAAGCCGGACCAGCTCGTCTTCTTTGTGTACGCCATTCCCGTTGACCACCACGCAAGCCATTGCCTCTCCGGTGGCTTCCGCCTGCCGGAGATAAAGGTGGCGCAAACGCCCCTTGCTGGTCGCTTCCTCATAGGGTTCATCGCCGCTCAGCGGAACCCAGGCGCGGAAGGCTTCCATTGCAGCTTGGAAAGAAGGCGGCTGTAGCTTGCAGCTCGGACAATTGACAATCCTGTGGCTATGATGCGCATAGAATCCCATCGTCAAGCTGCCGTCTTTCGCCCGGCCGATGGGAAGTTGCGCTTTGTTGCGATAGCCATCCGGCTGTAGGGCCCCTAAGATGGGGCGGAAGGGAAGGTTTGTAAAGCCCCCGATGCGTTCCACGGCGTCCCGTACACGCTGTTCCTTGGCGCGCAATTCCTCCTCGTAACGGATGTGGCGAAAAACACATCCGCCGCATTGGGCAAATTGGGGACAGTCGGGTTCGATCCTTGCGGGCGATGGGGAAAGAATCCGTTCGATTTTTCCAAAGGCATGGGTTTTGGCCACTTTAAGAATGCGCACCTCTAGAACATCGCCAACGGCCGCCATAGGGATAAACACCGCCATGCCATTCCAGCGCCCCACGCCACTTCCCTCGGCGGTATAACCGGTGATCGTGATTTCGACAAGCTCGTTCTTTTTCATCGTATCCATTCCTGTTTGAAAAACTCCTTTATCGTAAAACGGCGCGGAGTTTCTAGCACCGCGGCCTGTGTGACTAGTTCGGGAATATCCATTATTTCTATTGTACCATAGAACCTGGAATTTTCCTATCCACGATTGAATGGCAGAGGGATTTGCGGAGGAATCTAAAGGTGGACGGCATGCTTCGAATATGCGCAGAAATATGCAGGCGCTTACACGGAAGAAGGAAATAAGTTTTGTGGGAGGAGCACCGGAAAAATGGCCAAAATCGATACTGCCCATAGGCGATGCCGCTATCCAAGCCCTCCGGAAAATCCAGTTTTTTCCATCTTTGCATGACCCAACAGAGAGATTCAAGCGTCTTATTCGATTTGTGGACATAATTGCGATAAGCTCGAAAAATCGTCGAATCAAAGAAAATTCAGAATATGCTCATATAAACTCAGAATATTTACGAAATGCTTCGAAACATCTGTGGATATATTCACTAAAATTGTATGATGAAAATCTTCGTTTTGTCCAAAACAGAGATTCTAAATCAAGGAGGCGATCTTTCGTTGACAGGGGCATTTCCCACGTATTATAATGGGAACCAGAAAAAGGAAACAAACGATATTCTATATTGCTTATAAGTCCCGTGACAAAGTTTGTCACGCCTTTTCAATACAACTCCTCCCCAAAAAGCGAGAACCGGGTTTAACCCGGTTTTCGCTTTTTCTATGCCTTTTTTAGAAAGGCGCGTCGAAATCCTTCACAAAATTCCCATATTTTTCTGCCATCCCTTACTATATAAGATAGAAGGAAAAGGAGGTGCTGCACATGTCGATCCAACGCTCACGCCGGTTTGGGATCGGGATTTTTCTTTGGGTGGCGGTGCTCTTTGTAATCGCTACATGGTATTGTGCAGCGGTTTCCGGAGGGGAGGAAACCGACCCGCCGGATCTCTCCCAAATCGAAAGCCCCTATCTGTTGGAAGATAACCGGGCGCTTTTCCCGTGCGACGACGGAAGCTATGTGGCCATCAGCACGGAAGGGACGAAACGGATGTATGTGGTCAAATTGTGGAGAACCTCTTCGGGATGGGAGGTCCATTTGAGCGCTTCCCTGCGTCCGGGGTTCCGCAAAGCGTTTTGTGTGGACCAGGACCTCTACTTTTTCATGGATATTACCGATGTGCTGGAGGAAGGAAGCGGCGTCGATGCGCCAGCCATCCAGATCATCCGTTACCACATGGAAGATGAACAGACACAGGCGCGGATCATCCGCAATGCGGTCTGCGACTATGACCGAACCTGCCAGGTGGAATCCGGCGGACGGATTCTGCTGGTCCATGCGCCCCTGTTAGAAGAGATCAGCGACGCCACGCCGGTCCGAGTCTATCAGTTCGATAGCGCGGATTACGTTTTGTCGCCGCAAGAGGAACTGCCGCAGTTCCCGGAGGGCGGGGAGAGCTCGGAACCACCCGCTGAGAGCGAACCCTCTGAACCGGAAGCCGATGGGACGCTTCTCTATCTGTTTGACGGGCCAATCACCGTTTCAGAGCTCGAAGAATCCTACACAGAACACGTCGGTGTCGTGCGGGTTACCGGGACGGATGGACGTATCAAAACTTCCGGACGTGTGACAACCGGGGATCTCATGGAGGTGTTGATCGACGGGCAGGTGAGCGACCGCGCGGTCGCCTGTATCCCGGGTGATGTGACGGGGCGCGGGAACCCCAGTGCAGCGGACACGCAGTTCCTCTATGAATATCTTACAGTGGGATGTTACCTCAGCGATGCACAGGAAAAGGCCGGGGATCTAAACAACGACGGCGTCCTCAGTACAGGCGACCTGCTTCTTTTGAAAGAAATGGTCTGGAAAAAAGGCTAACGGATTGATATCTATTATTTGAATGATAAATTTGGAAAAGAATCCAAATTTTCCGTTGACCTGTGCGGGGGAACATCCTATAATAAGGAAAAAATAGAAAGCATTTGGAGAGGGAAGCTTCTTCAAATGCTTTCCCAATGAAGGAGCATCTTACCATGTTGGAAAATTTGTTTATTCGCAACCTGTATGACCTCTCCCACACGGCGGCAGCGGAATATTTGGAGCAATACACATATCCTTGGGAGGCACTTGCCGGTATCGGGGCGTTTATCTGCAAGCTGGGGGAAACGCTTTCTCCAGAAGAATATGAAAAGCGCGGGGAGGATGTCTGGATTGCGAAAAGCGCCACGGTATTCCCGTCCGCTTATATCCACGGACCAGCCATCATCGGCCCTGAAACCGAGGTCCGCCAGGGGGCATTTATCCGAGGCAACGCCTTGGTGGGCGCCCACTGTGTGGTGGGCAACTCGACCGAGCTCAAAAATGTGATCCTGTTCGACAATGTGCAGGTTCCGCACTACAATTATGTGGGGGACTCCATCCTGGGCTATAAATCCCACATGGGCGCGGGCTCTATCACCTCGAATGTCAAGTCGGATAAGACGCTCGTGACGGTGCGCGTGGGCGATGAGCGCCTAGAGACCGGACGCAAAAAGTTCGGCGCGATGCTCGGTGACTGCGTGGAAGTGGGGTGCAATTCCGTGTTGAATCCTGGCACAGTGATTGGACGCCACACCAATGTGTATCCGCTTTCCATGGTACGGGGATTTGTGCCTGCTAACAGCATCTACAAGCGCGCGGGCGAGATCGCAGAAAAAGTGGAATAAGCCCTGCGCCAGCGAAAACCCTTTCAAATATTTCCCAAAAAAGTTTCGATCTCTTTACATTTTTCGCCTTGACGCTGCTTCCCTTTTCGGCTATGCTTAGAAGCCTACGGCCGGAGGAATGTGCCTGAAAAGAATGGGGAATTTTCAGGGAATCCCGCCGTAAAATATAGAAAGATAGGACCTTGCGCAATGGGCGCGAGGGGGGCGGTGCCCAGGTGTTTTGTAATGAGACAGAAAAGAATTGCAGCCATTCACGATATTTCCGGATTTGGGAAGTGCTCTTTAACGGTCGTGCTTCCAATCCTCTCCGCAGCGGGCATTGAGACGAGCGTGATGCCGACAGCGGTGCTCTCCACACATACAGGAGGATTGGGAAAATGTACCTATCGCGATCTGACCGAAGATATGCGGGACTATGCAGCGCATTGGAAAAGCCTGAACCTTTCGTTTGATGCGCTCTACACGGGCTTTCTCGGCTCTGCGGAGCAGATCGGCATTGTTTCAGACATTGTGGATGACTTTCGAACGAGCGATACGCTGGTGATGGTCGACCCTGTGTTGGCGGACAACGGCAAGCTGTACGCCACCTGCACGCCGGAGATGGCGCACGGGATGAAAACGCTTTGCAAAAAGGCGGACCTTATCGTCCCAAATTTGACTGAGGCGGCATTCCTCCTTGGGGAGGAATTTTATGACGGTCCCTATGACCGCGCTTACATAGAGGGGGTATTACACCGCCTGAGCGATATGGGACCGCGGTTGGTCGTTTTGACCGGGGTCTGGTTCAGCCCGGGCCTTCTGGGGGCCGCCGGACTCGACCGGGATACGGGCCGGATCACTTATGCGTTTTCGCCGCGCATTGAGGGAGCTTACCACGGCACGGGCGATATTTTTGGGAGCGCCCTGCTGGCTGGCCTGCTCAATGAAACGAGCCTCCGGGATGCCATGCAGCTCGCGGTGGACTTTACCTGTGGGAGTATCCGCCGGACGCGCGAGGCGGGCACGGACCGCCGCTTTGGCGTGAATTTTGAGGCGGGGCTGCCGCGCTTTATGGAAGAGCTGGGATTGTTTCCGGTGAACTATCGGGTGGCGAGATAAAGGGATACAGAGGGATTGCGAAGATGTTCGCAGTCCCTCTTTTGTTTGAAGCGGTAGATTACAAAACCCTTACGATTCGGCCGTCGCGGTTTACTTTGCAATTTTTTGCTAGTATAATAAACTGTACGAAAATTTAAAGAAAAGGAGGCCGGCCCATGCTGGACAATCCTGTCATACAGAATATCTTCTCTGTGGCGCTGTATTTGCTGCGGATTGCGGTGCCGCTGCTCTCCATTGTGGTGGTCTGCCGGTGCTTTCATTCCCTGAAAGCGGGGCGGCGGCGGGAAGACCCGGTGGTGATTTTGCAGGATATGGTGACCAAGGAAATCATCCCTGTTTTGTATTGGGAGAATTCCCTTGGGCGCAGCCGAAGCTGCGACATTGTGCTGCACGACAGCACCGTCAGCCGTGACCATGCCGTTTTAATGCGCCGGGAAAGCGGTTGGATTGTGGTTGACACCAATTCCAAGGCGGGGACGCGCGTCAACGGCAAGAAGGTGGAAGACCGCGCGCAGATTTTGCCCGGCGATGTCATTACGTTGGGTTCAACATCCCTGATGCTCAAGCGGACCAGTGAAGCGAAAAACCTCAAGCCTCCGAAACGCCGCCGGGTACATGCGGCCTCCCCGTTTGGCTTGCTGTTTGTGGTGATGCTGATCCAGATCATGCTCTGTATCGAAGCGTGCTTTGCAGGCGGGCAATTCAGCTATATGCCGCTGATTCCATTGGGCGTTTTGGTTGTGATGGAGTGGGGATTTTATCTCTATTCCATGAAGGGCCTCAACCGGGTCAGCTTTGAGTTGGAAACCGTGGGATTTTTGCTCTCCGGCATCGGCATCATGTTGCTTTGCGGAAGCGGCGTGGAGGCAACCTATATCCAGCTTGGCGCCCTTTTGTTGGGCATTGTGCTGTTCTGCGTCATGATCTGGTTCATGAACGACTTGGAGCGCGTGATGCGCTGGCGGCTTGCCATTGCCATCGGCGCAATTGTGTTGTTCGCGATCAATTTAGTGTTTGCTTCTGAGAATAACGGCGCGCGAAATTGGATCTCGCTTGGGCCGGTCAGCGTGCAGCCATCGGAGTTTATTAAGATCGCCTTTGTGTTTGTCGGGGCGTCTACACTGGACCGGCTGCAAACGGCGCGGAACCTTTCCGGGTTCATCCTCTTTGGAGGCGTATGCCTCGGCGCTCTGTTTTTGATGCGCGACTTCGGCACGGCCTGCATCTTTTTTGTGACGTTCCTGATTATCGCATTCATGCGCTCCGGCAGTGTGCGCACCATCGCATTGATTTGCTCCGCCGCGGTGTTCGGCGTGTTCCTGATTTTGCGGTTCCGGCCTTATGTGGCGCAGCGGTTTGCCGCGTGGCGGCATGTGTGGGAATTCGCAAACGAGGCGGGCTATCAACAGACGCGCGTCCTCACCTACACGGCCAGCGGCGGCTTTTTCGGCGTCGGATTGGGCAACGGCTATCTAAAGAGCGTGTTTGCCTCCACCAGTGACTTGGTGTTCGGCATGGTGTGCGAGGAACTGGGCCTGATTTTGGGCCTCACCATCGTGCTGGCAATTGCACTGCTGGTGTTTTACGCCCGCTCCGACGTGACGCGCAGCCGCTCGACCTTCTATTCGATCTCCGCCTGTGCAGCAGCGGGGATGATGCTGTTCCAGACCTGCCTGAACGTGTTCGGCGCAACGGACGTGCTGCCGCTGACGGGCGTGACGCTTCCCTTTGTCAGCCAGGGCGGGTCCAGCATGGTAGCGGTTTGGGGCCTGTTGGCCTTTATCAAGGCCAGCGACGAACGCACCTATGCGGTACGAAAGCGGAAATAGTGGGCCCATGATGGAGAGAAAGGCGGTGGTATGATGAAGACAACGGGAACCCGCTCCCTGATCTTATTCCTTCTGACCGGTGGATTTCTCGTGGGGCTGGTCATCTTTCTGGCGTCCCTTGTGCTGGAGGGTGGGAACTGGGCCTTCCAGCCGTATAACAAGCATCTGTCCAGCGGCGGGCAGCTCTCCTATGCGGGGGAAGTGCTCGACCGGAACGGGACAGTTTTGGCGCAGAGCAAGGACGGCGAACGCCTGTATAACGACGACGAACTGGTGCGCCGGGCGACACTCCACGCGGTAGGCGATACAATGGGGTATATTTCCACCGGCGTGCAGTATAGTTACCGTGCGGAGTTGGCGGGCTATAACATCGTTACCGGCCTGGCAACGCCCACAGGGGAAACGACGGGCAGCGACATCCAATTGACCCTGGACAGCAACCTGAGCAAGGTTACGTTGCAGGCGTTTGGAAATCAAAAGGGTGCGGCAGTTCTATACAACTACAAGACGGGCGAACTGCTCTGCATGGTGAGCTCGCCGACCTTTGACCCGGGCAACGTACCGGCAGATCTCAATACCGACACCTCCGGGAAGTACGAAGGTGTTTACCTCAACCGGGCGCTCTCTGCATCTTATACGCCCGGCTCTATTTTCAAGATCGTCACCAGTGCGGCCGCCATCGAAAATATCCCGGATCTGGATACCCGCACCTTCAACTGCCAGGGGGAGATCACGGTGAACGGCAACAAGATCACTTGCCTGAGCCGGCATGGGAATATTGGTTTCAAAGACGGCTTGGCGAAATCCTGCAACATTGTCTTTGCGGAGCTGGCGATGGAGCTGGGCAAGGAAAAGATGACGGCCGCGGCGGAAGCAATGGGCTTTAACCGCAGTTTCGACCTGGATGGGATTCCGACCAGCAAAAGCCAGTACGATGTGTCCGATGCCGAGGAAAACGAACTCGCATGGAGCGGTGTGGGACAGTATACGGATCTGACCAACCCCTACCATATGATGCTCCTGATGGGGGCGATCGCCAACGGCGGGACGCCGGTCAAGCCGTATATGATCGAAAGCATCACCACGCATTTTGGCTTAGTGACCAAGGCGGGGCACACGCAAAACGACCGCCAGCTTGTGCAGGCGGACACAGCGGCAAAGCTGAAGGAGGCCATGCGGTACAACGTCACCAGCGAATACGGGGACAATCTATTCCCGAACATGGCTGTTTGTGCAAAAACCGGCACCGCCGAGGTGGGCGGTGGCAAGGAGCCGAACGCCTGGATGGTCGGGTTCTCGAGCAATGAACAGACGCCGTACGCCTTTGCGGTGGTGGTGGAAAACGGCGCTTCCGGCATTCGGGCGGCGGGCGGCGTCGCCTCTGCGATGATGGCGGAGGCCGCAAAAATCCCGTCCGCGGGCAGCGAATAAAAGGGTCCTGGCCTTTCTTGGATAGGCCAGGGCTTTCTTGTGGCTGGAAATAAAATGAGGTGGGGAAACGATGAAAAGCTGGAAAACAAAGACGCAGATGTCGGAGTCCATGGCGCTGGCGGTCTTCCTGACATTGGCCGGGGGCTTTCAGGACGCCTACTCCTACAATTGCAGGGGCAAGGTGTTTGCCAATGCACAGACAGGCAATCTAGTCCTGTTGGGGCAAAATCTGGCGATGGGAAATTGGCCGGCGGCGCTGCATTATGTGATTCCGTTGGCTGCTTTCATTTCCGGCGTTTATGTGACCGAATGGGTCCATCAGCGCTGCCGGGATTACCGGAAAATCCATTGGAGGCAGATCGTCCTGCTTGTGGAGGTGCTCCTGCTGACGGCCGTCGGGCTGATGCCGCAGTCGGTCAATATGCTGGCCAATGCCTGCATGTCGTTTGCCTGCGCTATGCAGGTCAATAGCTTCCGGAAATTCAAGGGGCTTCCCTTTGCAACAACCATGTGCATCGGGAATATGCGCAGCGCTACGGCGATGCTCTGTAAATTCCGTGTGACAAAGGAGCCCTCGCTTTGGAAAAAGAGCCGGCAGTATTATTTTGTCATCTTCGTGTTTGCGGTCGGCGCGGCGGTTGGCGCACTGATGAGCCTGCGGTTCCAGGAGCCCGCCATTTGGGTGGCGGCGCTGTTGTTGCTGATCGGGTTTGTCCTGATGTTCATCCGGGAGGATATGGAGTCGAACCCGCAGCTTGTTCACGAGTGGGATGAGATCGGGGAGGATATCCGGCACCTGGCGCAAATCCCGCAGAAGGAGCTTGCTGGGAAAGAGGATGCATCTAAGTCAGAAAAGAATTGCTAAGGCGCTGGGGACCGGGCGCTCTGCGGGGTATCCATCTGAAGAATCTGACTGGCCCGGCCTATAGCCGGCGCCAAACGAATGTGAGGCCGATGGGTTGATGATTATAGGAAACATCCTTTCGTTTTTCGCCGCCCTGTTCATGGTGGCGAGCTGTGTGGTGAAGCGCAAGCAGGCGGTCTTTTTCTGCCAGTTCTTGGAATGCGCGCTTTTGGCGGTGGCGTCCGTCTTTTTTGGGTCGTTGGCGGGGATGACCACATTGGTGCTCAGCGCGGTGCGGAACCTGGTGGTCGCAAAGGACCGGTATACAAAGCCGGTGATGGTGGCCTTTGTCATCCTCACCATTGTGGCGGGCCTTCTGGCCAATACGCGGGGGCTGGTCGGGCTTCTGCCGGTTTTGGCAACCGTAGAATACACCATTTGTTGCCATTATATTGAGGGAGAAATGGCGACCAAATGCAGCATCTTTGTGAACGTCCTGCTCTGGATCGTCTATTCGTTCCTGATCTGCGACTTTTCGACCGCCATCAGCGATTCCATCGTTTTAGTGGTGGATACGGTGGCCATCGTCCGTCTATGGCGAAGCGAACGTTCGGGATGCAGGCGCGAAGGCGCTGCGGAAGAACATATGTAAAAAACCGGCCCCATGCCTCGAAGAATTGCTTCGGGGTATGGGGCCGGTTCCGTATGAAGTTATGCTTCCTCTTTACATGCATCGTATAATGCAATCAGCCGCTCCAGGTGATACGAAAAGACCGGATACAGCGGGCTATCCTTTGGGATGGGCCGCTGCCCCAGCTCGTCGATGCTGGTAAGCTCGTGCAGAATCTGACGGTAGGTTGCGATCTTGCAGGAGATCTGAAAGACCTCCTCATCGTTTCCACGGAAAAATTTGATCTCCCCGATATAATGTTCCACCGCCGTGGAGAGCGCGCGGATCGTCTGATTGATCGCAAGGATGTCGATGGGATCGCCGGTGGAGGCGAAGTCGATGGACTCCTCCACAAGGCCGCGCAGGTCGGCATAGGCGCGCTTGATCTGCGCCACATAGTTGGGCGGCATGATGATGATATTGACCAGCAGCGCAATGGCCACGCCGATCAAGACTTCCAGGCAGCGCTGCCCGGCGTAGAACCACGGGTCCGAGCCGCGGTACAGCACGACGATGGTGAAGATGATACAGGCCAGCGGCGCCCCACCGTTGAGCTTCAACACGTGGCAGAGATACAGGGTCAGGATGACGCCGATGCCGCACAGCCCCGCGTTCCCCGGCAGCGCCATGGCAAAGGCCGCGCCGATTGCCGCGCCAATCGCTGCGCCAACGATCCGGTTCTTGCCGCCGCGGATGGAGATGTCGATGGATTTCCCCATGGAAATGACCGTGGTGGACACGGCAAAGAACGGGGTGTCCAGCATCAGCCAATAGGAAACCACCACGCAGAGGGTGGCGGCAATGCCCGTCTTGACGATGCGCAGCCCCATTCCCCCGCTGGATTTTAATAGTTTTTTGATCCGTTCCATGGCGTCCCTCATTTGTCACCCAGGACAATGCCCAAAAGTTCTGTGGGCTTTTCCAGAATGTAGACCGCGTGGTTTTCCTCCAGCTCCCGGCGGTCGCGGAAGCCCCAAAGCGCCCCGGCGGTGTCCATCCCGGCCGCCGCACCGGTCTTCATATCGGTGTTGGTATCGCCGATGTAAAGGCACTCCTTGGCAGGGACGCCGAGCTCTTCCGCGATGTGCAGTGCGCCGTCCGGCGCGGGCTTTTTTGGAATCCCTGCGCGCTGTCCATAGTAGCAGTCGAACAGCTTGTCCCCAAACATTGTTTGAATGATGGAGACCGTCCATGCATGGGGCTTATTGGAAAGGACCGCCAGGCGGATTCCCTTCGCATGGAGCTGTTGGAGCGTGTCCATCATGCCGTCGTACGGCTGAATCCGGTCCGTGGGGTCCGCGGCATAGTAGCCGTCGTATATGGTGCGCAGATGGGAAAGCTCCTCCTCGGTGAAGGTTCCCTTGACGCGCGTGAGCATCCGGCGCATCTGCGTATCCGCCCCATCCCCCACGATCTTGCGGAAGTCCTCCGGGGCGATGGTTGGATAACCGCATGCCTGGAGCGCGCGGTTTGAAAAGTTGGCAATGGAATACAGTGTATTCGCCAGGGTTCCGTCCAGGTCAAAAATACATGCCCGATACAAGCAACCACCCTTTTTCTATTTGGAATGTTTCTTTATTTTACTCAATTTCAGCCGGTTTTGCAAGGCTTGGGTGATTCCAGCGGAAGCGGTTTCCAAGAGTGGGGCGAAAATCGTGGATTTGGGAATCATCGCCTAAAAATCTTTTACTTTATGGAAAACTATGGTAAAATAAATTTGTTTCCGAAAAAATGGTCGAAGGCGGGGAGAAGTATGGGAAAAGGCAAGAAAACGCGGTATGGAATGGAAGTTCCCTTCCGAACTTTACAGCATTTGCTGCAAGAGATGGAACCGGATCTGGTGAGAAATACGTCCAAACGGTTTTGTTTTGTATTGGGCGCCGGCGCTTCCAGAGCATCCGGCATCCCCTCCGGCCAGAATTTGGTCGACCAATGGGACGAATACATACGCAGGCGGGATTCCCAAAAGGAATATGAAATCTGGCAAAGGGAAATGGAAATCCGCTCAAAGCAGGATCAGTATGCGCACTACAGCGACTACTACCAGAAGCGCTTTGAGGAAGATGAAGCGGAGGGCCACACGTTTATTCGGAATGTGACGGCGCAAGCGGAACCAAGCGCGGGATATTTGGCGCTGGCCAATGTCATGACGGGGACGGCGAATAATATTGTCCTTACGACCAATTTTGATAAGCTGGTGGAGACCTCCATTTTTCGTGATACAGCCCAAATTCCGTGGGTTATCAGCACGGAAGAAGAACTCAAATATTTGGATCTGTATGCGGACTACCCCAAAATTTTAAAATTACACGGCGATATGTTCAACAATATGCGGAATACGACGGAGGAAACCCAACGGCTGGATTTGAGTTGGAAAGAGATGCTGAAGGATGTGTTGAAAACATATCATCCGGTATTCATCGGCTACGCGGGGAACGACCCCGGCCTGATGGGGTATTTGGAGAGCGTTGCGGGTCAGATCAAACGGCCCTATTGGTTGTATTATCGGGAGGATGAGCTCACCGAGCGTATTTGGAAGTTTGTGGCAAACAGCGGTGGCTGTTTTGTGGACGGCCGTATAGGGTTTGATGGGGTTCTGATGCATCTGTTTGACCGGTTCCATTTTCAAAAGGCCTATATGGAACAGGCAAAGGAACGGGAACAGGTCTTTCAGGCAAAGTGGCAGGAAGCAAAAGATGCGTTAACGAAACTCTTAGCGGACGAAACTGAGAGTAGAAAAGATCAAAATCTCTCGGATGACAATTCTATGCGCGAGAGCGTTGCGCAGATTATCGGACAAGAAATGCCGGAAATCTGGCTGTACAACTTGTGGAACTATCGGCCAGAAGAGCAGAAAAGGCTTTTGGACGCAGCTTTGGTAAAATTTCCAAAGAGCGCATACGTACTGGGAAGCTATGCACTTTATTGGGAAGATCAGCACGAGATGGATGAAGCGGAGGAATATTATCAACGTGCGATTGAAGCCGATCCGAAGCATGCCAATACGCTAGGAAATTATGCGAATTTCCTATGTGACCAACGGCAGGATTACGACAAGGCAGAGGAATATTACCAACGCGCGATTGAAGCCGACCCGAAGCGTGCAAATACACTAGGAAATTATGCGACTTTCCTAAATCTTCAACGGCAAGATTACGACAAAGCAGAGGAATATTACCAACGCGCGATTGAAGCTGACCCGAAACATGCAAATACGCTAGGAAATTATGCGAATTTCTTATGTGACCAGCGGCAGGATTACGACAAGGCAGAGGAATATTACCAGCGCGCGATTGAAGCCGATCCAAAGAACGCAGATTGGCTTGGAAATTATGCGAATTTCCTATGTGACCAACGGCAGGATTATGACAAGGCGGAGGAATATTATCAACGTGCAATTGATGCTGATCCGAATCACGCCAATAATCTTGGAAATTATGCGATTTTCTTGAAGGACCAACGACAAGATTACGACAAGGCAGAGGAATATTACCAACGCGCGATTGAAGCTGACCCGAAGCGTGCAAATACACTAGGAAATTATGCGCTTTTCTTGAAGGACCAACGACAGGATTACGACAAGGCAGAAGAATATTACCAACGCGCAATTGAAGCCGACTCGAAGGATGCAAAAAACTTGGGAAATTATGCGAATTTCCTAAATCTCCAACGGCAGGATTACGACAAGGCAGAGGAATATTATCAACGCGCGATTGAAGCCGACCCAAAGAATGCAAATACGCTAGGAAATTATGCGA